>Ga0209433_10000014_pt1 | contig 61095 bp, 65 predicted proteins | sample METZYME_5_50m_FD_187552 | JGI IMG/M metagenome (GOLD analysis project Ga0209433, IMG submission 187552) | Marine microbial communities from oxygen minimum zone in mesopelagic equatorial Pacific - METZYME_5_50m (SPAdes) (version 2) | ecosystem: Environmental > Aquatic > Marine > Oceanic | place...
CGTCAGGGAGGGAAAAGAAACGTATTCCTTTTCAAAATATTTCAGTAAAAGATGGAGATACAATAAACGTTTTGAATAAAAAATTTAAGATAATTGAAGTTATTGGCCATACAAATTCTCATATTTCGTTTTATTCAAAAGATTTTCATAATCCAATTCTTTTTATTGGAGATACATTATTTTCAGGAGGCTGCGGAAGAATATTTGAAGGAACCCATGAACAAATGTTTAAATCCTTAAAAAGAATTTCACTCTTGCCAATAGACACAATTATTTATTGTGCTCATGAGTATACGAAATCAAACCTTCAATGGGCCCTTGAAATATCTCCCAATGATTCCTTGATTAAAGAAAAACTATTAGAGGTTGAACAAAAAATTAATTCAAATAAATTAACAATACCTACTACCCTTAAGGAGGAAATGAATATAAATCTATTCTTAAAAGCAAAAAACTTAAAAGAATTTAGTTATTTAAGAGCAAAAAAAGACAACTGGGCCTAAATTAAAAAAGTAAACAAGAAAAAAATGTCCTCACCTTTCCCAATCTGCACAAACTTGGCACCAGATCCTGTCGGACCATATAATCAAGCAATTAAAGCAGGAAACTTTATATTTTGTTCTGGGCAAATAGCAATAAATCCAAAGTCTAATTCCATAGATTGTCTTGGCGATATAGAGCAAGAGACTATTCAAGTTATTGAAAATTTAAAAGAGGTACTGAAAGCAGCTAATGCTGATTTGACCAGTGTTATAAAAACAACAATTTTTCTTACAGATTTAAATAATTTCAATGTTGTAAATTCTATTTATGAAAAGTACTTTAACGGTAAAAATGCTCCTGCAAGAGCTTGTGTTGAAGTATCTTCATTACCTAAAGGTGTATTAATTGAAATTGATTGTGTAGCATACATTCATTAATAAAAAATTTTATGTAGAAAATCAATGTTGAAAACTTTTATGGGCCAATTTTGTTTTAAATTAATAATTAACCGTAAGCCTACCTATGTCTACAGCAAATCTAAATATAGATGAACTAGAAGCAGGTTACCCATTATTCTGTAAAGCCCTAAGATTATTAATTCTTAAAGGTAGAACAATTAAAGAAATACAAAGAACAGTCTGCTGGGGACATTTAGAGACACTTAATAGATGTCTTCCTGGGAGATATAAAGCACCCTCTTATTTAATGGCTTTGATAAAAAGAGATATAGAAAAGCCAAATAATTATTAGTTTTTGATTTTCACTTTATCCTTGAGAATATATCATCAATTTCTTTTGAGAATTCTTTCTCCATATTTGAAATATTTGCTTTTTCAAAAAAAATTGTAATCCCCACAAATTGACTTCCAAAACTTATGTTAGGAAAAATATTTTTTGACTTACAAAGATTATCTATATCTTTCATAAAAAGACTTGTTTTTGAGTAGTTTTCAAATTCAAAGCGTCTTTCAATCCTGGGTGGATTATCCTTTTCATTCCACATAAAATTAAACTTTCCAAAACAAATTCATCCTAAAACTATTAGGTAAAATCAACAAATCCCTTTAAAATTAATTAATTTTCAAATTTAATTAGGATCCCAAAAATCAATTATTCCACCAATTGTCAAATCTGTAATCGCTTCTGGGTTATTTGTACAGGCATATCTTGCAGCAGTACCAGTAGTGGTAAAAACCCAGTTACCTTCTCTTGCACCTACGGGATCAAGAGCTACTAATTTTTTGCCTTTATTATTTTGTAAAATCCTCAAATGCATATGCCCAAACCCTTCAACTCTTTGAGTGCAGACTAATTTCCCTAAAACTTTCATTATTTCCATTAGATTTATTTCCTTACTTTTGAATATTATCAGGATCCCAATGATCAATAATACCAACAATAGTTAAATCACTAGGATATGCACTACTCCCTGCAGCAGATCTAGCAGCGGAACTACCTACACAAATTACCCAGTCACCAGGCTTACATCCAACAGCATCTACAGCAACTTTATTACTTGAGCCATCTAAAACGACCTGTAAATGTTTGTGTTCAAATCCTGGGATTCTATTTGTAGAAACAAGTGGTTTTATCACCTTGCAAATAAGCATAATTAATGGGCCTCCGTTGTTTTTTTATCTAAAGACATTCTAATAATTTGAGCAGAATCAGTTTTGTCTCTATCTCTTATAGTAAGACACGTATGTAACAAACCTTGGTCCACTAAATTTTTATATCTAATTGATATAGCATTATTAACCCTATCACAATCTTTAATAGCTCTTTCCTTTGCTCCTGGAACTCTTCCTGAATAATCAAATCTAATTACTACTGGGATTGGTAAATCTTCTGAAACATTTAAACCAGAAAAAATCTTTATCCCAACATCTAAATCAGGAGCTCCCTCCTCAACAGTATCTAAATGGGAGAAATAAGTAAGATTTCTCAAATGTACTTCCTTAAATCCTATACCCACTCCAATAAATCTTTCTGCATGACCAATATCCTCATATGATCCTTTATGAAATTCATTAACGTAATCAATTTGAGAAATATTATTAACAATTAATTTATAAATAAATTTTTCTACCCCTGTTAAATCTTTCTCAGAAGAATAATTAGAAATTAATTGACAAATTTCTTGACTTGATTCCTCAAAAGATTTATCAATCGTAGAATTATAAATATCTAGAGTTGAAATAGTATTATCTAAACTAATATTCCCATCTTTTGAATTCAAGTGAATTTTTAGTGCATCTGTATCAGTATCAAGACCTATGAGCATCAAATCGACAGAGGCTCCGCAACAAAAACTATTTTCAACAGACTCTCTAAAGGCATTTAATTTATTAAGTCCCTCCTCCGCTGCTAAAGCATCATTACTACCATGAGCAGCACAACCCTGGTGTAAAGGATCAACTGAACTAAAGTGGTAAGTAACTATTTTTAAATATCTAGTATCTTTATCAGCAGAGTTGGGAACTCCCTCTCTATATCTTTTATGTTCTGTTTTAATCCATCTATTAACAGTATTTTCAATATCAAACAGAGCACCAGCATGTGATCTTCTTCTTACAGCACTAAATGGAATTCTCATTACATAAGCAACAGTATGAGCCAGCCTTCCATCAGAACAAGGGGTTATGTCTAATAAGTGAAAACCACAATCTAGGAGAAATTTTTCAAAATTCTTTGCTTCAATGCTTCCTGAAGACCCATCCAAAGGATCATTTTTAAAGAAATCATCGCTAAATTTATCATGCTGCTTAAATACGCACCATGCATATAAAGCTCGCATATCAAGGGGCTTTACCCAAGCCTTTTCCAAAATATGTTTTGGCAAGTCTATTCCTAAATTATTTTGAGATATTTCTTGTGCATTTTTGAGAAAATTTTCTTTATGTTGAATATAAGCAATTTCTTTTAAAGTAGAGACAATATCATCAAAACTTTTTTTTGTTTTTAACTCATATTCATAAAGTTTTTTATTCTGTAATTGATCAGTAAAATGATGACTTTCACCTGATTTATTCCTTAAATTTCTTGTTTTAATTTTAGGATCTATGTGCTCTGAAAATGATTTCATTGGAGCGGTAGGGCCCAATGTAAAGTTCTTGGCTTTAGCCAATCCTCTTAAAACCATTTTTTACTTATCCTCTTGCACCACCTGAGAAGGTAACAAGTTGTCCTTCTTTAGTATTTCCGCTCGAACCAGTAATTAGGAAATCAGGTTCTTTCATTTTTTCATTTCTTTTTATCTCCATAGGTGGCATTGCACTTTTCATACTTGCTCTAGATGGATTTCTTCTTCGAGAAGATGCACCTTCAGTTCCCGTTACACGATCACCTCTGTCCCAGTCATCACCAGTTATATTTAGTCCAGCAGATTGACCTTCGCCTGTAATACGAGATTGAGCTCTTTCCTCCTCTAAATTTATTTCTTTATTATCTTGTTTTGGCTGTAAATTATTTAATTTATTTTTATCAAATCTAAATTGTTCAGTTCCCGTTACCTTATCAACGGCCATATCGAAAGGACCAGTAATATTCGCTCCACTTTCATATTGATTACCTGTCACTGAATCACGCGTTTTTTCAGAATATCTATCTCTAGACGGTGAATTAACTGAAAAATCATTCCATGTATTATGTTTTTCTTTTTCATTATTTGCATAAGAGTGATTTGATCCATGACTATTACAATTCGAACTTAGTTGATCTCCTCCAACATACGGAGTCCCGGTTGGATTTAAACAAGCACCTTTTGCAGCACCAGTTAATTGACCACCTATTCCAGGTTGTTTTCCTGTCAATCTCGCATTAGAACTACTACCTAAATAAACCTTTCCTTTCCCTCTTAACTCATTTTTAATATTTGGATCACAATTATTCTCTAATTGCTCAACCCCAGCATATGGTGTACCCGTAACATTTTTACAAGTTCCAGGTTCATCACCAGTCACATGATTTGAACGTCCAGTCATAGTCCCACTTATAAAATTATTATTCTGAGATTTGCTAAGACCAACTTTTCTTGCTTCTGGAGCTGGTTTATTACCGCAGAAAGTTTCATATTGTTGTGATCCTATATATTCATCACCAGTAATATTTTTGCAGCTACCGCTTTCATTACCGGTCATTCGCTCAGATCTTCCAACTCCTGTTCCTGTAACAAGATTTCCATTAAGAGTATTATATGCACCAACTTTTTCAAATGATTTGCCATCAGGTAATGGATCAGCACCAAGATATTGATCTCCTGTTAATTGATGTCCAGATCCACTTTCATCTCCAGTTACAAGAGATGATCTTCCTGGTAATGAGCCAGACACATTTTGACCATCAAGAGTTTTACTATGACTAATTTTTGAGGGAGTTTTATTTATCTCACCACAAAAACTTTGCGATAAATTAGCTGAAGTATATTCTGTTCCAGTCAGATTTTTACAAGTTCCTGGTTCATTACCAGTCACTAAAGATGATCTTCCAACTTCATTGCCTGTAACTCTATTCCCAGAAGTAGTTGAGCTGACATTGATTTTTGAAGGTTGCTTATAACTTAAATCTGAATTACAAAACTCGTTAATAACTTCTGTACCTAAGTATTGAGTACCAGTAATATCTCTACAAGTACTAGATTCATTTCCAGTGGTTTTTGATGACCTATTAGCTTGAGTACCTGTAACAGTTTGCCCTGAATTTGTTCCGCTTTCACCAACTTTCCAATGAGCATCGGCCTTGAGTTTTGAACCATTTTTGTTTGGACCGCAAGGTCTACATTTACCATTACCCTTACTACCTGTAGCACCAGTTTTACTTCTTAGCTCCCTCACCCTCTGTGAAATTTCTCTACTACTTAAATCTGGGTCTCCCCTTCTGGCTAAAGAAGCGGCACTAGTATTTTGTTTAGAAGCTGATTTCCCATGTTTAGATTGAGCTTCTCTTCTCGCTAAAACAATATCTCTACTTGTGTTAGTAATTGGCTTTTTCTTCTGATTAATTCTTCTCTTGATATTAGATTTTAATGGTTTAATTTCTGTATTATGTAAAAGTTGAACTTCATCATTTTTCCTTACTGTTGATTTAACTTTATTAACAGGAATTTCTTTTTTAACATCAGTACGAGTTCTATCAGATGAAGTTATTGCTGATTTTCCATGAGTAGACATTGCTTTTCTTCTCTGTATAACTAACTCTTTGCTAGATAAATTAGTTGAAGAGGACTTTCTATTTACCTGCTTTTTTGGAATATGTTTAGTGACTGTTTTAGTAATATTTTGATTATTAGAAGAAGACTGAGTCCCAGAATTCTGTATATCTTGAGAAGATCGAACTCTATCCTTAGTAGTAGAAGAATAAGCAGCAGCTTTTTTACCGCTATCACTCATTGCCTTTCTTCTTTCTAGTGCAATCTCTCTACTGGTTTTTTTTGACATAATCTTCAGATTTGAAATTCTTGAAAAACTCTTTTTAAAATCTTTCTCCAAAAATTATGGAGAAAGATATTTACTACATGAAGTAGATTTAGCGTCCTTGGAAAACTACAAAAGCTGTCCCTTGGCTTTGTGTGTAAGCATCGTAACCGATAATTCTTACATGGTGATCAGGGTATGCTCTATGACATGCCTCTAATTCACTTACAACCAAGTTAAGATCTTTTTCCCCAAAGAATGGGAGTTTCCAATAAGACCAATAAGTTTGCATACTTCCACTAGGATGTACATGCTCAATAACAGGACTCCAGCCTTGAGCAATTATGTATGCAATTTGATCATATATTTCTTCCTGGGTCATCGGTGGTAAGAAACCGAATGTTTCCAGGGTTGCAACTGTTTGATAGTCGCCTACTGTGCTCTGGAAAGGCATAATTAATCTAAATGTGAATGAAATTACTCGTATTAGAACGAGATTTGTAGAAGTTTGAGGAGAAAATAATCTCCTCAATTTTTAAATCTGGTTTAACCTTGAACGTCAAGCTTGTCGACGGTATCAAACTCAAACTTGATTTCCTTCCAAGTTTCAAGAGCAATAGCTAATTCAGGACTATGCTTAGCAGCTTCCATAAGAATGTCTCTACTCTCTTTTTCGATTTCGCGACCAGCATTACGTGCTTTTACACAAGCTTCTAAAGCAACTCTGTTCGCTGCAGCTCCAGCAGCTGAACCCCATGGATGACCATGTGTTCCTCCACCGAACTGAAGACAAGAATCATCTCCAAAAATCGCTAGAAGTGCAGGCATATGCCAAACATGAATACCACCTGATGCTACGGCAAATACTCCAGGCATTGAACCCCAATCTTGATCAAAGAAGTTACCTCTTGATCTATCTTCAGGAACAAATGACTCTCTTAAGTTATCAATATAACCAAGAGTTGTTTGACGATCGCCTTCTAGTTTTCCAACAACCGTTCCAGTATGTAATTGATCTCCTCCTGAGAGTCTCAAACATTTTGCTAGAACTCTGAAATGAATACCATGCTTTGGATGTCTATCAATAACAGCATGCATAGCTCTGTGAATATGCAGAAGCATGCCATTTTTACGACACCAGTTTGCTAATCCAGTATTTGCTGTAAAACCACCAGTTATGTAATCATGCATGATGATTGGCATATCTAGTTCTTTTGCAAATTCAGCTCGTTCGTAAAGTTCTTCAGGAGTGTTAGCAGTACAGTTCAAATAGTGACCTTTAACTTCTCCAGTTTCTTGCTGGGCAAGCTTAACTGCCTCTGCAACAAACTCAAATCTTTCTCTCCAACGTTGGAATGGTTGAGAATTGATATTCTCATCATCCTTCGTTAAATCAAGACCGCCTCTAAGACACTCATATACAACTCGACCGTAGTTTTTACCAGATAATCCTAATTTAGGTTTAATGGTACAACCCAGAAGAGGTCTTCCGTATTTGTTTAAACGATCTCTCTCAACTACGATTCCATTTGGTGGACCACCGCAAGTTTTAATGAAAGCTATGGGGAATCTGATATCTTCTAGACGTAAATGTCTTAAAGCTTTGAATCCAAAAACGTTTCCAACTAGAGATGTTAATACGTTTGTAATAGAACCTTCTTCAAAAAGATCTAAAGGATATGCAATAAAAGCATAAAAAGCTTCAGGATCTCCAGGAACGTCTTCGATTCGATAACAACGTCCTTTATAAAATTCTAAGTCTGTAAGTAACTCGGACCAAACTGTTGACCAAGTACCTGTTGAAGATTCAGCCGCAACAGCTGCTGCAACTTCTTCTCTTGGAACACCTTCTTGACCTGTGCATTTAAAACATGCAAGTAGGTCTGTGTCTAAGGGGACATATTCAGGAGTCCAGTAGGTGTCTCTGTACTCCTTAACCCCAGCGTCATACTTCTTACTCATAGATACTCCTTGGTTTGTGTAGGGAATTTATTCAAAAGCTTATGCTATTGATTTACTAATTCAGTCCTTTTGTCCAAGGAAATTTCCGTTACCTAGAGCAGGTTCAACTTCTCTGTGAGGACGTGCAATGATGTGTGCAGCAACTAAGCCATCACCAACTCTTTCACAAGCGTCAGCACCAGCTCTAACTGCAGCATTAACTGCACCAGTTTCGCCTCTTACTAAAACGGTTACATAACCGCCACCAACGAATTCACGACCAATAAGGCGAACTTCTGCTGCCTTGGTCATTGCATCTGCTGCTTCAATTGCAGGTACAAGTCCGCGTGTCTCGATCATGCCGAGAGCGATACCCATTGTTTCTGTAGCCATTGCCTACTATGTATTAATGTGGAATGTTCATTTCGAAGAATGCTCTATCGAGACCTTAAAAGTCAAGTATTTTTAGACCAAAAGCCATTAATGTTTTTTCTACTATTGATAAGTTAAACTTATCACCCTTGCTATGATTGATATATCTTTACTATTGAAAATTGGTCAGAGCATCAAAACATACAGTTGTGTTAATAAAAAATTTACATTAAGTTAGCCACGTACGAGACAGGCCCTGCCTACGCAGGTGTGGAATGTTCAACCTATCCTGTCTCTATATCAATTTTCAGTTAATATGAGAAATTAATAATTTAGTAAATACATTGGATAAATCTGTTTTAGTTATTGCGAGTGGTAATCCTAAAAAAGTTTCTGAAATTTCAGAAATGTTGAATGTTTTGAATTTAATTGTTCAAAAACAACCAGAATCTTTAAATGTCGAGGAAACAGGGGAAAGTTATTTAGAGAATGCATTCCTTAAAGCTAAAGCAGCAGCTAAAAAAACAAATTCCTGGGCTTTGGCAGATGATTCTGGATTGGAAGTAGATTATTTAGATGGTCGTCCTGGAATATATTCAGCAAGATATGCAAAAAGCAAAGATGAAAAACTCAAGAAACTTATCAGAGAGATGGGTAATACTCCATATAGAACTGCAAGATTTATAAGTTGTATGGTCTTATGCGATCCAAATGGCAACTTAGTTAAAGAAACTACTGGAATTTCCTGGGGAGAAATATTAAAAGAGCCCATATACCCAAACGGTGAATTTGAATCAATATTTTGGGTTAAAGAAGCTAATTGTGTATATGGAGAACTTAGCCAATCTCAACTTACAAAATTGGGAAGTAGGGGAAAAGCGGCTAGGGAGTTATCACCTTTTTTGAAAGAGGCACTCCATTTGAGCTAAATTTTAAAAATTAGTTATTTGTTCAATTGCATTTATTGAGGCAGCTGCAGCTTCTTCAACATCTCCTTCTTTACCTGCAAGAGTAAGTCTTCCAAAGGCACCAACTGCTTTTACATCAACAACTGTTATGTTTGATGCCTTTTCAGCCTCATTAGCAGCTTTCAATACATACCCTGCTGGCTCTGTTTCAAGAATAAACATACTCATGCCGGCCTGAATCATTGAACCACTTCTGTTTTGCCTATTAATTAAAACCGAGTGATCTGGTGTTATCGCCCTAATAATCTCAGTCCAACTGGTAGCTGGTTTTGTTCTTTTTCTAATTTCACTACCAATAGCATCTAAGACTACATCTCCTGAATGCAACACGGTACTTTGATCTTTGTGGTAAAGGGCGAAAGAACCAAACTCTCTTTCAACAATCATTTGGCCAAGTCTTACATTACTAGCTTTTAAAGCTATGTCAGTGACTCTATGAATAGCCATTCCAGGAGATACTTCCATCCATAAACAAGCATCACCGGGTATTGGCAAAAAACCTCTACTAACAGTTCCCATATATGCTGCCAATTGTGGTTGCAAAGAATCTAAAAAGACATATGTTCTTAGTTCAATTTGTTCAACTTGACTTGCTTGCCTGGAAACTAAAGATTTTTCTGAATCGGTTGTAATATAACTCCCACCACCATGAGACTGAATCTCAGAGCCAGTAACTAGAGAACTTTTATTTCTGCGCTCTCCTCTATTTAAACTAGAAGTCGGTTCCATTCTGGAGACTATAACTGATTATGGGTCAATATTTCTATCAAATTAACTTGCACTATGCTTATCAACCGATACCTTCAATTTAAATAGTGAATAAATTTATGACTTCACCTCACAAAAATCCAATTAAATCATCATCTGAGAAAAGAGAATTAAGTCCAGATCAAACTCTAGGTTTAGTTAGTTTGACTTTAATGCAAAAATTATCGCAAAAGGATCCCTCTTTCAGTTGGTTAATTGATGATAATAAGGACTTACTAAATATGAAAAACCTTAGAAATAGACTGGAGTTAATTGACTTAGCTATTAAAACTTGTGCGCCAATCAGTACCGCAGAAGTTTCATTTTTAATGGGAGCCAAACCAGGGAAATCAAGAGTGGAAAGAGGTGGATTAATAGCTATTAAAGTTTCTAGAAATGTTTGGAGAATTGCTAAAAATAGTAGTGAAAATAATTACTGGAGAAATTGAAACTTTTTATTTTTAAGCCTTAAAAAATTTAATCATTTGAATATTTAAACATTCATATAAGTTTTTAAAATGAATTCATTTTGTAAGAGAACTTAATCAATTACTTTCTTAAAATTGAAAATTTATGCAAGCTTTATAAATAAGCCCTATATATTTTTAATGAGTAAAGTTTTATTTGATAAAGAGACTGGTCCCAGAGAAGTTTTTTGTGGTCTTACATCAATAGTTTGGCTGCACCGCAGAATGCCAGATGCGTTTTTTCTCGTTGTAGGTTCAAGAACATGCGCACATCTTATTCAAAGCGCCGCTGGTGTAATGATTTTTGCTGAGCCAAGGTTTGGTACTGCAATTTTAGAAGAAAAAGATTTGGCAGGTCTTGCTGATGCTCATGAGGAGCTTGATAGAGTTGTCAATGACCTAATTGCAAGGAGGCCTGAGATAAAAACTCTTTTTCTTGTGGGTTCATGCCCCAGTGAAGTAATTAAACTTGATCTCGCTACAGTTGCAGAAAAATTAAACAAAAAGTTTTTAGGACAAGTACAGTTTTTAAATTACTCTGGAAGTGGTATAGAGACTACATTTACTCAAGGAGAAGATGGGGCTCTAAAATCTCTAATACCCTTGATGGGAGCCACAGATGAAGAAAAACTATTAGTAGTTGGTACCATTGCAAATAATGTAGAAGATAGATTAAAAAAAATTTTTAAAAATATTGGTATAAAGAATGTTGAAAGTTTTCCGCCTAGGCAATCAACAGAGTTACCAAAAATTGGAACAAATACTAAAGTCTTGTTAACTCAACCTTATTTATGCGACACTGTCAGGGATTTAAAGCATAGAGGCTGCGAAGTAATACATGCTCCTTTTCCGCTTGGTGTTGAAGGAAGTACTAAATGGATATTGGCTGCCGCAGATGCTTTTAAGATTCAAGAACTTAAAGTTCATGAAGTAATTGCTCCCCTTATTAGTAGAGCAAGAAAAGCTTTAGAAAATCACAAAGAGATACTCCGAGGAAAAAAATTATTTTTATTGCCAGAATCTCAATTAGAAATATCATTAGCAAGATTTTTACATAATGAGTGCGAAATGAATCTTGTTGAGGTAGGAACTCCTTATTTAAATAAAGAATTAATGGAAGAAGAACTTAATTTGCTGCCTGAAAATACAAAAATAGTTGAGGGACAACATGTTGAAAAGCAATTAGATCGAGTAAGAGAATCCCAACCTGACTTAGTTGTATGCGGTATGGGATTAGCAAATCCGCTTGAGGCTGAGGGTATTCATACCAAATGGTCTATAGAAATGGTATTTAGTCCCATTCATGGAATAGATCAGGCTGCAGATCTAGCAGGTTTGTTTTCAAGACCCTTAAAAAGGAATCAAATACTTACAACAAAAACCTTAGCCACTTCTAAATAAACATCATGGAATTGACTCTTTGGACATATGAAGGACCTCCCCATGTTGGTGCAATGAGAATCGCATCTTCAATGAAGGATTTACACTACCTATTGCATGCACCTCAAGGCGATACTTACGCTGATCTTCTCTTTACAATGATAGAGAGGAGAGGGAAAAGACCTCCTGTTACATATACAACCTTTCAGGCCAGAGACTTAGGAGGAGATACTGCCGAATTGGTTAAAAAGAATATATCGGAAGCAGTGGAAAGATTTAAGCCTAAGACTCTTTTAGTTGGAGAAAGTTGTACTGCAGAATTAATACAAGATCAACCGGGGGCTTTAGCAAAAGGAATGGGATTTGATATCCCGATAGTTAATTTAGAGTTACCCGCATACAGTAAAAAAGAAAACTGGGGAGCCTCAGAAACTTTTTACCAAATAGTCCGCACTTTACTTATAGAGGAAGTAAGTGAAGATTCTTCAATTTGCGCAAAAAGATGGAAGGATTTAGGAAGAAGACCAAAAGTTAACATATTAGGACCAACATTACTTGGATTTAGATGCAGAGATGATGTTATCGAGATTCAAAGAATCCTCTCTGAGCAGGGTATTGATACAAATGTGGTTTCTCCTCTTAATTCAAGTCCAGATGATATTAAAAGATTAATAGATGCTGAGATTAATATCTGCCTGTATCATGAAATTGCAGAAACTACATGTGAATGGCTAAAAAGAAATTTTGGGATGGAATATACCACTACTATTCCTATTGGAATTGAAAATACAATAAATTTCATTAAAGAGGTTCATAAAAAATTAGATCTTCCACTAACAAATCAAGAAGAATTAGAAAACAAGTCAAAACTTCCATGGTATTCAAAGTCAGTTGATTCAAATTATCTCACAGGTAAAAGAGTTTTTATATTTGGAGATGGAACTCACGCGATTGCCGCAGCAAAAATAGCAAAGGAGGAACTGGGATTTGAAGTGGTTGGATTAGGAACCTATAGCAGAGAAATGGCTAGAAAAGTTAGGCTAGTGGCTAAAGACTTAAATTTAGAAGCACTTATAACCAATAATTATCTTGAAGTTGAAGATGCGATAAAGAAGACATCACCTGAATTAGTTTTAGGAACTCAAATGGAAAGACATAGTGCTAAAAGACTCGGTATTCCTTGCGCAGTTATCAGCACTCCAATGCATGTACAGGATGTTCCAGCAAGATATAGCCCTCAAATGGGTTGGGAGGGTGCAAATGTAATTTTTGATGACTGGGTTCATCCATTAATGATGGGTCTTGAAGAGCACTTGATTGACATGTTTAAGCATGACTTTGAATTTGTTGACGGCCACCAAAGCCATTTAGGTCATACAGCTGTAAACACAAATGAAAGTAAACATGAAAATATAATTAAAGAAGACCAACCAAATTTAAAAGAAATTATTTGGACAGATTCAGGTAAAGCTGAATTAACAAAAGTTCCCTTTTTCGTGAGAGGAAAAGTTAAATCAAATACTGAGAAATATGCCATGTCAAAAGGGCTTTCTGAAATAGATGATGAAACACTCTACGATGCAAAGGCATTTTTTAGTTAACTCTTATGAAATAAATACAAATTAGGCATGAGTATTAACACTTAAAGTATAAATAATTACTTTAAATTGCTTTGTAATAGACTTACTTTTAGCTTTTTATTGTTAATAAATAAATATTTGTTGATAAATATATCCAAGGTGTCGTTTTCCCTGCAAGAATAAATATAAATGTGATAATTAAGCTCTAAATGACCAGTACAATAAATAAACCTCTCGATGGAGAAGGAAGTGTTCAAGTTAATCAAGATCCTAAAGTTAAAATCGAAGAGGGAGCCTTAGTAATTGCTGTATACGGTAAAGGTGGGATTGGAAAATCAACAACATCATCAAATCTATCTGCTGCTTTTTCTAAATTAGGAAAAAAAGTTTTACAAATTGGGTGCGACCCAAAGCATGATAGTACCTTCACTTTGACTCACTCAATGGTTCCAACTGTAATTGATATTCTTGAAGAAGTTGACTTTCATAGTGAAGAGCTAAGACCTGATGATTTTATGTTTAAAGGATTTAACGGAGTTATGTGTGTTGAGAGCGGTGGTCCTCCTGCTGGTACAGGTTGTGGGGGATATGTTACTGGTCAGACGGTTAAGCTTTTGAAGGAGCATCACCTTTTAGAAGATACAGATGTTGTCATTTTTGATGTTTTAGGGGACGTAGTTTGCGGAGGATTCGCAGCACCATTACAACACGCAAATTATTGTTTAATTGTCACTGCTAATGATTTTGACTCTATATTTGCTATGAATCGTATAGTTTCAGCAATTAAAGCGAAAGCAAAAAACTATAAAGTCAGACTAGGAGGAGTAGTTGCTAATAGATCCAAAGATACTGATCAAATAGATAAATTCAATAAAGAGGCAGGTTTAAAAATTATGGCTCATTTTAAGGATGTAGATGCAATTAGAAGATCAAGATTAAAAAAATGTACTATTTTTGAAATGGAACCAACTGAGGATGTTATTGAAGTGCAAAATGAATATCTATCACTTGCTAATAATATGCTCAATAATGTCGAACCTCTTGATGGGAATCCACTTAAAGATAGAGATTTATTTGACTTATTAGGATTCGATTAGATTAAATTAGTCCTACCAGTTTCTTTGTAAGTTCCCACACCCTTGATGACGTATATGGATCAATAATTCTTTGTGATAACTTCTGAGAAAATACCTTCTTTCCTGATTTTTGTCTATTTCCCCAACTCCAATGAACACCAGTCCTAGCATATTCTTCATTAGTTGCTACTAAAGCCACCCTTCTACCAGCTAATCTTTCCGAAACATAGCCTCCTGTAATAAATTTCTGAAATAACGGAAATAATACTCTAAAGATCCAAGGGGTATTTCTAAACAGTTTTGTCTTCGCTACACATCCTGGATAAAGAGAATTACTAATAAGCTTTTCAGATGTAAATCTTTTTGATAATTCCTGAGCTGTAATCATATTGCACAGTTTACTATCTTTGTATGCTTTACCAGGTTTGAATTTTTTACCATTAGCCATACTAATAGGAGATAGAAAGCCATGTTCAAAACCTGATAAATCTCCTAGATTTGCTGGGGCGGGGATAGGGATTTTCCCTCCCAATTCAAGAGAATTTGCCGTAACTGTGCCTAATATTGTAATTCTCGGAATAAATTTCGAAATTTCCCCATTTAAAATTATTTTTTCATCTGAATTCAAAATACTCTCTAAGAGAAGATTTATTAGCAAAAAATGTCCAAAGTGATTAACCGCCATCGAATTTTCAAAACCTTGAGGGGATCTCTCAGGTCTCTTTAGCCTTGGTTTATATACTGCTGCATTACATATCAGGACTTTAAGAACATTTCCGAATCGAGTCGCTATCTCTTTAGCACCATCTCTTACTGAATTTAAATCACTTAGATCAATTTCTATAAAATTTATACTTTCAATTTCATTATTTTTAAATATCTTATTGGCTTCATCAATCGCTCTTTTACTCGATCGATTAACCGCAATAATATCCCAACCAAATTCAATTAATGGTTTAAGAGTATTTAATCCGACTCCTGAAGTGGTTCCAGTAATAAGTACTGCACCTTTTTTAAACTTTTCCACTGAAAAAACTTACTAACATTTTTAATAGTGCAAAATATATTTTTAAATTTTGCATCAACGCCATATTACTCTCAATATGTCCCTAGAAATCATTTGATACTGATCCTTCATAAATCTTTGCTCACCATTTAATGAAAATAAATCATCAAAACGATTTGACAGATTTATAAATTTTTCTTTTTCATATAAATATGCATTATTAATTTCCTGTAATCTATTAATCCTGATTTTTGAAATATAACTAACTTTTACCAAGCTAACTATTGCTAATGCCATTAGGCATATCTTTAGTAATAATAATGAATTACTTACAAAAATTTTTTCTCTATAAAAATCTATTATTTTATGATTATTTAAATTTCTTATGCGAAAAGCATCATTTATATTTTCCTCCAATTTTGTATCTTTGTTAAATCCCATAAAAATCAAAAAAAATAGTAATAATTTATTTCTAACACATCAAAAAAAATCTCTCTACTTTTAAAAAAATAATTTACTTAAAAATTAAATATATTTTTATTTTCAGGTAATATTTTTATAGGAAATAAAATTAAAAAAATTGTTATAATCTTACTTCTAACAATTCAACTACTAACTAAATTGATTTGAAAGGAAAAGAAAGCGCAATTATTATTTCTACTTTAAAGGCATCTGGTATTACTCAAATGTCTTTAGATTTATATTTTTTAGATAGAACTATTTTAGATGAAAATATCTCATTTACTTTAAGATTTTATTTATGGCAAGGGAATTGGATATCGATTGGATACCATCAAAAGGATTTACCTAAGCATTGGATTAAATTATCGGAGGAGGGAACTATAAGAATTATAAAAAGGCCATCTGGTGGAGGAGCAGTTTTACATTCCGGGGGAATAACTTACGCTCTTACTTTTAAAAAACCTACATATCGAAAATATAGTTATCAAGTTGTAAATAAATGGCTAATAAACTATTTTTCTTCATTAGGTATTCAGTTGAAATATGGAACAATTAAAAAATCAATTATTCAAGAAAATTGTTTCAGTTCCTCATATACCTCTGATTTAATTGATCAAAATGGGATTAAAAGAGTTGGTAGTGCTCAATACTGGAAAAAAGGGTCATTTTTACAACATGGAGAAATTCAGCTTAATCCTCCAAAAGAATTATGGTCAAGAATTTTCAAGAGGGAAGCGCCTCCTACAATTAATTTAAATTTAAAACGTAATGAATTAATTAATAATCTGAGAAATTCTTTTTTAGAAAATCATCCAGATTTAAACTTACAAAATATTCAATTGACTGAAGAATATATTAAAAAAATTTTATAGCCTTATTTAAAAGTATTTATTAAATATCTCCTTTATTTTTCATAAGTTCTATTATTCTTGGTAATTCTATTCCCAAAGGATATTTATTGTGTGATTTAATTTTTTCAAAAACTTCTAAGGGAATATTAAAACCTAATTTTTTTAGTATAAAACAACCTATTACATTTCGATCAATTAATCCTTTAGGAATCCCCAAAGGATTTAAAACGAGTAAATTTCCATCATTTGTAATTTCTATCATTTCAATCATTTGCCATAAAGGGACTCCCTCCTTGACACTTGGGAATTCATTAAGAAGTCTTTTATATTCATTAACAGAAGTAAATTCCCATTTTTTAACTGCAACATCTTTAAGATTATTGATTGTTAAAAACCCCTCCCATCTTCCTTTCTTTGTAATAAAAAAGTAATTATTAGATTGTTCTTTGTAAGTTTTTGCAATTTTATTAAAGTCTTTAAAAGTTAAATCAAATTCTATTTTTCTTAATGATTTTAACTTTAAATCAGAAATATCATTTTGCTTTAAAAGACTTTCGATTTTCAAAATTTGACTTTCTGATTTTGAACTATTTATTCCAAATAATGAAATAATCAGTAAGATAAATCCATAATAAAAAATTCCATTTAAAAGCAAAAACAACGCAAATAATAATGCAAATATTGATGCTGTTAGAGTAATTTTATTTAATGCCAGTTTCCCTTTTTTCTTACTACCTGAATAATGCCAAATTAAACTTTTTAGTAAAATTCCACCATCTAAAGAACCAAAAGGGATAAGATTTAAAAAGCCCAAAAAAATATTTAAGACCCCTACTCTAGATAATATGTTGATGAACAAAGTTTCATTTGTTTCTAGAGAATTACTCATTAAAAGAAATATTAAAGCTGTAAAAAAAGAAAAAGCCGGTCTAATCAAAGAGATTTTTATATTTCCTAAAGCAGTATGACAATCCTTCTCAATATCACAAATTGCTCCGAGAAAAAAGAATGTTATTTTTTTAAATTTTACTCCTTCTTGAATGCTTACAAATGTGTGAATAATTTGATGCAGTATTATTGAAGATAAAAAAAATAATGATGTGAAAAACCCTATAATCAACGACTCCTTATTGTCATAAATTTCACTAGAAGTTATATTTATTTGATTACTAACACTCCATGAGAACAAAAAAAGGAGTATGAACCAATTTGTATGAATATTAAAGGGAATACCCCAAAATTTAAAAATTTGCCAACTCCTCAAAAAAGTCTCCTAAATAACTCAGTATTAAATCTATTCTACAGACTTAAAATAGTAAAATAATAATCATGACAGTTTCTAAAACACAAATAAAAATTTGCGGAATAACTTCAGTCGCTCAAGCTTTAGAAATTGCAAGACTTGGTGTTGATGCCATCGGCATAATTTCAGTTGAGGAATCCCCAAGATATGTATTCCCATCAAAGAAAAAAGAAATTTTTGAAAATCTTAGTAAATATTTCCCAAAAGTAAAAAGGGTTTCAGTTATTAAGAATGTACCTATGAATAAAATTTTAGATACCTTACAATCTAATAAGAATGAAAATGTTCTGCAATTACATGGTGATGAAAATATTAGCTACTGTAAAAAGATTAAAAAGGAATTTCAACAGATTGAATTATGGAAAGCTTTTAGAATTAAAAGAGCTAAAGATTTAAAAAACATAGCACCTTATTCAAATTTTGTTGATGCTGTACTTTTAGATTCCTGGAATGAGGAAACTTATGGAGGTTCGGGGATTAGAATTCAGCAAAAATATTTACATAATTTGAAATTTGAAAATAATTGGTGGTTAGCGGGTGGTATTTCAATAGACTGGGTTAAAAATATTATTAAAGATATCAAACCATATGGTATTGACATTTCAAGTAGTATCGAAATAACACCAGGAGTTAAAGATATATCTAAAACTAAGGAGTTAATACATGCAATAAGATCAATCGATCTTTTTTAGTTAGCAATTATATAAAATTTAAAATTATTGTTAGTCTCATACTTAATAACAAGACATTGCATTAGGTTGTTGCTTTACAAGCTCAAAGAATTCTTGTTTAAGGCTAGCGTCATGTCTAAAATCTCCTCTTACAATTGAATTAATCATACTTGTATTAGGCTCTTTGACACCACGCCAACACATACAATAATGTTTAGCTTTAACAAGAATGGCTAAACCTTTTGGTTCACATCTACTTTCAATTTCATCAGCAAGAATCATCACCGCTTCTTCTTGTATATGTGGTCTAGAAAAAACCCAGTCCGCTACCCGAGCAAACTTTGATATACCAATTACTTTATCGCCAGGTTTAATTCCAATCCAGCAATCACCTATTATTGGCACCATATGATGAGAACATGCTGATCTAACACTTATTGGTCCTAAGGTATATATTTCATCTAGTTTTCCCGCATTAGGAAAGTCTGTAACATTCGGTTGTTTATAGTATCTTCCTTTGAATACTTCATGTAAATACATTTTTGCAACTCTTTCGGCAGTTTCTTGAGAATTATGATCATTTTCAATATCTATAACTAAAGATTTTAATAATTCTCGAACTTTAGAGGCAACCTCTTTCTGCAAAATATTTAATTCTCCCGGGTTTATATAGTCAGAAATATTATCATTTGCATGAAATCTGCCCTTTTGGTGTTGAATTCTTTCTCTAATAACATCAGAGATTAATTTGCTTGTTATATTTGCATCCAATTTTTTTTCGATGTTGTCACTAGGAATTGTAGACATAAAAATATTTAAGTTCTGTAAAGCTATTTCTACTTTATATTTTAAAGTAATTCTTACAATAAATTATATCACATTGAAGTGTTCGAGGATGTCTAAAATATTGATATTTTATTTATACAAAGAGAATTTGATATCAATTTAAAAGGCCCCTGTTGAGGGCATTAATGTTATGTCTTCAATAACTTGTGATTCAGGTTGTTCCGCCATATAAAGAATTGTTTGTGAGACACTTTCAGGGGTTAACATTGCATCTCTATTAAAATCTGAATTTACGAATTCAGAATCCCAAAGAGGTGTGTTAACAGATCCCAAAGTAAGAGTGCAAGCTTTTATAGAGTTATGCCTTTCCTCTTCCCTTAAACATTTTGTAAAGCTAGCAAGAGCAGCTTTGGTAGTACAGTAAGCACCCCAATGAGGAAATGCATTAGATGCGGCATGACTACTAACATTAATAATTAGACCTCCTTTAACTCTCATTGAAGGTACAACCTCTGAACAAATCTGGAAAATACTTGTAAGGTTGACTTGGATGATTTTTTGCCACTGTTTTAAGGGCATTGTTATAAGTTCACCGTTATAGGCAAAGCCAGCATTATTTAAAACTACTGAAGGACAGCCAAAATTTTTAAGGAGATTTGAAATTGATGATTCTATAATTTCATCATTTGATAGATCGCAATTACAAATATTGACCTTAACATCAAATCCTATTAATTCATTTTTCAATTTTTCTAATTCTTTAAAATTTCTGGCGAGTAAAATCAAATCCCACCCAGCTTTTGCAAAAGTAAATGCAGTTGCTCTTCCAATTCCTTTAGTAGCACCTGTTATAAATATAAGTTTTGATTTACTCATGGGATTGGGGAATTTGACTTTGAATTTCTTCCTGATTTAAAGATTCAATAAACTTTCCTAATGCTCTAAATTTAGAATATCTTTGTTCAATTAAATCATTTTTATCCATTTTTAAAAGTTCATTAATATGTTTTTCAATTGATGACTTTAATGTTTCTCCTGCCTGAAGGGGTGCCCAATTGTTCCCACCAGCAGGTTCAGGCAAAACCTCATCAATTACTCCAAGTTTCAAGAGATCTTTTCCAGTGATTTTTAGTGCAGAAGCAGCTTCAGAAGCTTTACCTGCATCTCGCCAAAGTATTGAGGCGCAGGCCTCAGGGCTTGCAACTGTATAAACACTATGTTCAAACATTAATAACTTATCTGCAACTCCAATACCAAGAGCTCCCCCAGAACCTCCTTCTCCAATAACAGTTGCTATGATAGGTACCTTAAAACCAAACATTTCTCTAAGATTTCTAGCAATTGCTTCACCTTGACCTTGTTCCTCTGCAGTAAGACCAGCATAGGCTCCTGGAGTATCAATAAAGGTAAGAATAGGAAGACTGAATCTATTAGCATGTTTCATTAGTCTTAAAGCTTTGCGGTATCCTCCAGGCTTGGCCATACCAAAGTTTCTAATTACGTTTTCTTTTGTATCTCTGCCTTTTTGATGCCCTAATATTAAGACTGATCTCCCATTTACAGATCCAATACCTCCGATAAGTGCCATATCATCTCCCCCATTTCTATCGCCATGTAATTCAATCCAATCATCACAAAACATTTGTACAAAGTCTAAGGTGCTTGGTCTTTGAGGATGTCTTGCTACTTGTATCTTTTGTGAAGGGGTCAAGGATTTAAATATTTCTTCTCTTCTTCTTGTGGCAAGAGTTTCAAGCTGCAGAAGTTGTTGGCTAACATCAACTTCTGAGTCTCTTGCCAATTCTCTTATTTGTTCAATTTGCTTCTCTAGCTCAACTAAAGGCTTTTCAAAATCAAGAAGATAACGTCTCGGCATAATAAATCAAACAGGTAATGGTTTTATTTGTTTATCAAGACCTATTGCAGAAAATCCATGTCTTTCAGAAGCAGCTCCAATAAATTCCATTTTTTCAAGAGTAATATTATTTCTTCCCCAACTAAAATTTGTATGACATTTTTCAAATTCCAAAATCATTGCTTCAGCGAAGCAAGCAAACATTTCCCTTTGAGGATTTTCCATTTCCGCTAATTCCATCATATTCCATCCTATATCTTTAAAAAATTGGACTATACCCCCCTTTAAGACATGAATATCATCACCATTAAATTTTTCATCAAGATTTTTTGGATAACCACCGTCAATCATAAGGCATGGCCTTTTGAGTTTATTTGTATCTATAACCATAGTTTTTGGCATACTTGCAACCCATACAACTATATCCGCAAGAGGTAATGCTTCATCCAAAGTTTTTATCTGCCCACCATTAAGTTCTTTTTGTAGAGAGATTAAAGGTTCTTGCTGACGCGCAACCATTAAAAGTTCCCCAATCCCTGTTTTATTTGTTAGCCATCTGCATACCGCACTTCCAATATCACCAGTCGCTCCAACAACAGCGACTTTAGCATTTTTAATATCAATTCCAACTTTTGATGCATTCAGTTCAAGCTGACGACATATGACCCATGCTGTATGTGTATTTCCAGTCGTAAACCTTTCCCATTCAAGAGATGTATTCCTTATTTGCTTATGTTGAAGAAGATTAAAATTTTCAAAAATAATTGAAGTGAATCCTCCTAAAGCAGTTATATTAATCCCTTTTTTTTGGGCTAGTTCCATTGCATTTAAAACCTTTCTTCTAGCAGTTTTAAATCTAGAGAGCATTTCAGGGACAAAACAAGAATCTATATATGATCCCTCTATTGTAATTCCTACTGCACTTTTAACTTCCACATTCTCTACAAGTTGGGGAGGAGCAGTACACCAAACATCTAAATCTCCATCTGCAATGTGATCAAAGCCTAATATGGAAGCTTTTCTTTTAGCATCTTCAAAACTTGTGGAGTGACCAATTAGCCCAAACATCTAGACTTTGTAAAAACATCGTATAGCTATGAACAATAGCACAAAGTTATTTATCTAGTGAATATAAAAATTTACAAATATTATATTATCAATTTTTAATACAACTAAACAATTGCAGCCATTGCCATTCTTGCAATTTCTCTATTATCTAAACCCATTTCTAACAAAGCATCTTGATAAGCAATCATGAATTCTTCCATTAATTCTTCTTTGTCCATACAAAGAATTGCTGCATCCTCCGCAACTTGATCAAGCATTTTTTTAATCAAAGGAAGATTAGCTTTGTTAGCGGCAATTAATTCATCTTTACAAGTGTGAAGATTTTCTTTTAACCATTTCTCACCATAATTTAGATGAAGATATTCATCATTAACAACACCCTGAGTAATTTTCTTTGCAAAAGGATCCGCTACTCTTATGTAGACGTGATAAGCAGAAATAGCAAATGCTTCAATTAAGATAGCTTGAATTAAAAGACAAGTAGTTAAATTCTCATTTTCAAGAGCTGTTTGGAAATTTCCATGTAATTTTGAGAAAAATTCTTTAGCAAATGGCATATCAGCTGTTACTCCCAAATTCTTGCCACAGGCAGTAAAGCCTCTTTTATGCTTAAGTTCCATTTTGGCGAGTTTTGTTAACTCCTCAGAATCTTTTGGAAGTAATGTTGCTATTGAAATGTAATTATCATAAGCTTCTTGCTCACCTTCAATAACAATTGCATTAATTCGGCTATAAGCATCCTTGTAAGACTCTGTAGTGAAGTCAGGTAAGCCTGATGTACTTTCATCTGATGAAGCATCAATTTTGAGATTTTTATTTGATTCTAGAGTTTGCATGTCAATAGAGCTTTTGTTCATTATGCAATGAGTTTACACAATTATAGTGAGATTATATACACATCATGAAAATAGTTTCAATTGTTAAACCACTTCTTAAAACGCACAGTATAAATTTTTATACAAAATTAATTGTTTGGCCAATCAGAAGACATCAGTGAAAGTAACATGTTATGCCAATGATTAATTAATAATTTCTTTAAATCTTTCCCTAATTTCTTGTTAGCTCCCCTACTATCTCCTATTACCCCTGAATTACTAATTTCCTTAGTTGACCATGCCAATGGAGCATCACCCTCAAGGCTCCATCCTTCTGGAATCTTCGAAGAAATATCTTCATAAGGTCTCTCATCGCCAACTAAATCTGGCCTAATTTCCATCATTAAACTTGTTTCAGATAAGGAGGCATGCAATCCATTCTCGAGTTCAGTTTTTGAGACTAAATTATTTAGGCCCACAACGCCACTCCAAAGGAAACATGGAAATATAGAAAGATTTGGCGCTATTTTCTTTAATTCTCTTGCTGCTGTGTTCAAAAGAGATATTTGACCTCCATGGGCATTAAGTAATATCAACCTTTTAAAACCTACATCTGAAAGTTGCTTCCCAACTTCAGAAATAATTGATATCAATAATTGCGAAGATAATGACAATGTTCCATCAAAACCAATGTGTTCTGGTGAAAAGCCTATAAATTGAGTGGGAATTTTTTTCAAAGGAATTTCATCTGGTAGTAGTTTTAAAACTTCATTAGTAATGTCATCAACAAATATGCCATCCGTTGCCAAAGGCAAATGAGGACCGTGTTGTTCAATTGCTCCAAAGGGCCAAATAATTGTTGATCTTTTATTTTCAGCAATATTTTTTACTTCCGGCCAAGATAAATATTCGTACTCATTAGGTATTGATTTAAAATTCATTATTTAAATTTGAGAGAAATTACCTTTAGAATGATTTATATTCAATTAACCTCATTATTACCTATGAAGGGAATAAGTGATAATAGCGCCTCCAAAAAAGGGCAAAATGATAGCAACAAAAAATTGCTAAAAAAGCCAATTCAGGTTCTTCAACTTAATAAAAAAGAAGCATTAGAAAAGGCTGATAAAATCAAATCCGGTAATTCTGAAAAATCAAAAGAAGTTCAAAATCTTGAATTTAGTAATGATTCTAAACAATTATTAAAGCCTGACAAGCAATTAAAAATTCCTGAATCACAGAAAACGATTGAAGATAAACCTCTTGTTTTTGATGAAAAAAATGATTATCAAAGTCTTTTAAAACCAGAAATCGTTAAAAATGATATTGAAAACTTCACATATGAAAGAACAGTTGATGACTTTGATTTTGATGAAGATGAATTTTTAAATGCATTAAATGAAAATGAACCGATAGGTCTAGAAGGAGAAACTATTAAAGGTAAAGTGATCGCTCTGGAAAGTGATGGACTTTATGTAGATATTGGGGGAAAAGCACCAGGTTACATGCCTAAAAAAGAATCAGGAATTGGAGTTATTTTAAATTTCAAGGAAAAATTTCCTATCGGCTCAGAAATTGAAGTATTAGTGATTAAAGAACAAAATGCTGATGGAATGGTCACGGTAAGTTCGAGGGCTTTAATCCTCAGAAAAAGCTGGGAGAATGTTAGAAAGATTTCAAAAGAAGGTAAAATTATTGAAGTTCTAATCAATGGTTTTAATAGGGGAGGTCTAACTTGTGATGTTGAGGGATTAAGGGGGTTCATTCCTAGATCTCAACTAGAGAATGGTTCCGAATATCAGTCCCTATTAAAAAAAATTATAAAAGTTGCCTTCATAGAAGTAAATCCAGAGACAAGGAAATTAGTTTTATCAGAAAAAAAAGCAACTTTAATAACAAAATTCAAAGACCTAAATCTTGGACAATTAATTGAGGGTAAGGTTCTGGCGGTTAAACCCTATGGTTTTTTTGTTGATTTAGGAGGCTTTAGTGGCCTTTTGCATCAATCATCTATTACTAATGGAAGTATGAGAAATCTTAGAGAAGTTTTCAGAGAAGGGGAGATCGTTAAAGCATTAGTCAATGAGATTGATCTTGAAAAAGGAAGAATAGGATTGGATACAGCATTATTAGAAAATTCTCCAGGAGAATTACTTATTGATAAGGATAAAGTATTCGAAGAAGCAAATGAAAGAGCATTAAAAGCACAATCGCTTTTTGAAAATAAAAATACATAAATTTAATGTCCAACACTAAATTAAATAACTCACAAATTGAATTGGTTTGCTCTGATTGGGAATTAGACTTCTATTCCAGACCGATATTAGAAAAAAATGGAAAAAAAAGGTGGGAACTTATAATAGCTTCATCTAAAAATTTTTATACTCAAAAAAATTTCTATTGGACTAAAACATGTCCTGCAAACAAAGTAAATTCTATATGGCTTACAGAAGCCTTAAAAGAAGCGTTGATCGAAGCGGCAAATAAGGGTTGGGAAAAACCGGGCAGGATAAGGTTTTGGAGATCATCAATGAAATCAATTATTAAAAAATCGCTGGAGAATCTAGAAATTGATGCTTTAGTAAGTAGAAGAACATACTCTTTATTTGAAAGAATAAGATTTCTTGAGGAAGAGGTTTATCCCAAGGAAAAAGGATACGTAAATGGCATCTTGGCACCAAATTTTACCTCAACGATATCTAACGAACCCACCCCTTTGCCTGAAGCTGTTAGGGGAGATTCTTTGACAATTTCTGCAATAACTATTGGAGAATTAAAAAAAGCTCAAAATTGGCCAATAGAATTTGGTGACATTTTTCCGATTGAAGATTCAATTAATAATGATTATTTAGTTCCTGGCTTACGACTATTTAGTGAGAATAGAGCTATGGCCTTAGCAGCATGGTTCAGTAGTCTGGAACCAGTAAAACTTTTAATTGATAATGACCGCCTAATACTTGAAGCCTTAGAAGACGATAAATGGTTAGTAACGGATTTACCCAATAATGAGGCTGACGAATTACTTAAAAAATTTGAAGAAGCAAGAAAAACATCTTGTGGATATCAGTTTATCTCTATTCAATCAAATCCATTTGTTGAAAAATTTTCAGGATTCTGGATACTTCAAGATATTGAGTTGCAAATATAATTCAATTATGAAATATTCTGAAAAAGAATTTTATAAAAAGGATTTTAATATCAAAGGTAAAAAAGCACCTTACTACATTTCACCAATTCTAAATAATTATGGATTTACACATGCTTTCTTCACAAAAAATAGCTCTGATATTGAACTTAAATACATATCAAAACATTTTCAGAAGAATTATAAAAATTGCCATATTAAACAAATTCACAGTAATAATATAGTTTTTGGATCAGAAACTAATGAAAATAATCTTGTCTTTGCAGATGGATTAATAAGTGATAAGGATAATCAAAACTTATGGATTTATACAGCTGATTGTATGCCAATATTAGTTGCAGATTTAAGGAATAAAATCGTTGCTTCTTTACATTGCGGAAGAAAAGGTTTAGAAAAAAAAATAATCCAAAAATCAATAAGATTATTAGAAAATCTAGGCTGCAATAAAAAAGATTTACTCATAGCAATTGGACCAACCATATCATCAAAAAAATATTTCATAGATAAAGATACATATTACAAATTTAATAAAAACATTAATTCTTCCAATATACATTTGGCTGATTTTCCAGAAAAATATTTATACCTTAAAAGTGAAAACGAAGTTGAACTAGATTTAAAAAAATATGCATATTATCAACTAATTAATGAAAATATTCATTCCACAAATATTGATATTTCAAATAAATGTACTTATATTTCAAACAATGAGTTTCATTCCTATAGAAAAACAAAGACAGATAAAAGGCAATGGAGTTTTATTTCTAACTAAATCATTTATCGCAAATTTGTTCTGATAACTTATTATTATATAGAAGCTGATTCATTTCAATATTTTCATTTAATTTATAAATTTTTGCTAGCAAATTATTATCTTTGAATCCCATTGGTTTTATCTTAACTTTTGTACCTCTTGGGAATTTAATTCTTAAAAGTTCTAATGCAGCAATTTCATCTTCTAAATTGACATTTGAACAAGCTAAATTAACCGATAAATTTCTATTTTGGTCTCCTATTATGACTGTTTTAGAGTTATTAATTTGGAGGATTTCAGCTGAATTTAGATAAACAGGCTTTCCAAACATAAATATTAAAGTAATTATAAAGCTGAAAAATTTTTTCAATTTATTGGTAGATCGATATTTCTAAATTTATCCAAATGAAAAACTATTAACGCAATAAAAACTTTATTAAATACTGTTATTGTTAACATAACCAATCATTTGAGAGTTACTTTTTCCTGGGGGTACCATCGGATAACAATTTTCCCCTCTCTTGACACGGACATTGATAAGAACTGGACCTTCAAATTTCAAAGCTTTTTTAAAGCTATTTTCAAGCTCATCTCTTCCTTTAATTAAAAAACCTTTGACGCCAAAGGCTTCAGCAAGTTTAATGAAATCTGGTTCTCCATTACTCATATCTGATGCAGAATATCTTTCTTCGTAAAAACTTTCTTGCCATTGTCTAACCATACCTTGCCATCTATTATTAACGATTACAATTTTCACATCTAATCCATATTGAGATAAAGTTCCTAATTCTTGAATATTCATCAAAATACTGGCATCCCCAGCTATACAAATAACTTCAGAATTTGGAAATGCACTTTTCACTCCCATCGCAGCAGGTAAACCAAAACCCATAGTTCCTAACCCAGCACTACTTATCCACTTTCTAGGACCATTCCTTAAATATTGGGCTGCCCACATTTGATGCTGGCCAACATCAGTTGTAATAAAAGCATCTGGAGAATGTTCCCTAACTTTTATTAAAACTTCTTGAGGATAAATTTCCCCATCTTTTGGAGGAATAAATAAAGGATGTTTATTTTTCCAATACTCAATTTTTTTGATCCAATTATTTTTTTCATCATTTTTTTGACTTTCATCAAAACAAGAATTAATCCTGGCTAAAGCAGATTTAACATCGGAAACAATGGCAATTTCTACTTGCCTATTTTTATTGACTTCCGCTGGATCTATATCAATATGAATAACTTTTGCATTAGGGGCAAAAGTATCCAATTTCCCAGTAACCCTATCATCAAATCTTGCTCCAACCGCAATTAATAAATCACATTCAGTTACTGCAAAGTTTGCGTAAGCCGTCCCATGCATTCCTAACATCCCGACAGATAAAGAGTCCCTTTCATCAAATATTCCTTTGCCCATTAAAGTTGTTGTTACTGGTATTTGATAATTTCTAGCTAATGTTTGCAATTCTGTATGAGCACCTGAAGCTATAGCCCCTCCCCCTACGTAAAGCAGAGGTTTTTGAGAACTTTTAATTAATTCAATAGCTAGCTCGATGTTTTTTTCATCAATATCCCCATTTCTTTTAAAACCCTTAGGAATGCTTGCACCTGGCAAAACCCTATGGTAATTAAAAAACTCCTGCCCAACATCCTTTGGTATATCAATTAATACTGGGCCAGGCCTACCTGAGGATGCTATAAAAAATGCTTGAGAAACTACATCAGCAATATCTGCAGGATCTCTTATTACCCAGGAATGTTTAACTATTGGCAAGGTAATTCCAAATATATCAGTTTCTTGAAATGCATCAGTACCTATAGCCGGGCGAGGCACTTGTCCAGTTACAACAACCAATGGGACTGAATCCATCTGAGCTGTAGCTATTCCTGTGACCAAATTAGTTGCACCTGGACCAGATGTGCCAAAACATACTCCCACTTCTCCCGTCGCCCTTGCATAACCGTCTGCTGCATGCGACCCCCCTTGCTCATGTCTAACCATAAGGTGCTTTAGCCACCCTTCTTTTTCAGCTTTATGTACAGCATCATAAATTGGCAAAATAGCGCCACCTGGATAGCCAAAGATAATTTTGACTCCATGAACTCTTAAGGAATCCATGAGTGCTTCTGCACCAGTAATCCACATTGAATCTTTGTTATCTGAATCGCCCTTTTGTAAAGGTTTTGAAGCAAGAGTCACTTAAGAAGATTAATCTATATAAATAGTAAACTTAAATATATTATTTTGCCTAATTTATAAACCTAATGTCAAAAAATGATTTCCAAAAAAATATTAAATTTTAATTTTTATAAAATCCCTAGCTTATGTAGAGGTCCTGAACCAGAAATTAGTTCTATCAATAGAATCAGAAAAACAATCATTGCAACTCTGCCATTCCATACTTCAGAACTATTATTCCATCCCCATTGCCACTTTTCTTGAGGATATAGTTTCACTTTCAAAGGAAGTTGAGAGGCTTGATCTAAGTCAATAATGGGACCTTCGAGACATGAAATTACCAAATCATTAAGACCCTTAATAAATGTTGGATTTGTATCTAAGGCTTTAACTCTCCTAAAATTTTTAATACCTGCTTTCTCCGCAATCTCTTTATATTCAATGTCTATTTCTTGCAAAGTTTCAATATGTTCGCCAACAAAACTAATTGGAACAACAACTAATTCTTCAATATTTGATTTTCCAAGTTCTTCCAGAACATCTTCAGTGTATGGCTTAAGCCACTCCTCTGGACCAACTCTACTTTGATATGAAAGGGTATAGGGATTTGAGAATTTCAAATTACTCTTTAGCTCTTGAACTATTAATATTGAACATTTCTCTATTTGTTCTTTATAGGGGTCTCCCGCTTCATCAACATAACTTCTTGGTACTCCATGAGCAGTGAAGCATACATGCGCTTTAGTAGGATCATTACAAAGTAATATTTGCTCAGAAATTAGTTCTACCATTGCCTTTAAGTATCCAGGTTGATCAAACCAATTTCTGATACACCGAATGGGTATTTTGTTGAAATCAGAATCTAAATCTCTTAACTTTTTTAATTCTCTAAAGCTTGAACCACTAGTACTTATTGAGAAATGAGGATAAAGAGGAAGAACTACAACTTGATCTATTCCATCCGATTTCATATCAGCGATTGCAGATTCAGTAAATGGATGCCAATAACGCATAGCTATGTAAGTAGTGGCATTTAAGCCACTATCTCTCAACTTGCTTTGTAATTCCCTTGCCTGTTGTTCAGTAATACGTCTAATAGGAGACCCACCTCCAATAGAAAGGTAAGCTTTTTGAGATTTAGTACTCCTTAAGGTACTAATTAACCAAGCTAGAGGTTTCTGAAATATAGGTATTGGGAGTCTTATGATTTCTGGATCAGAGAATAAATTATATAAAAATGGACCAACATCTTTTATCCGCTCAGGGCCTCCTAGATTTAATAATAGGACACCAATTTTTTGCATTAAAATAAGAGATGGATATTGAAAAAAGACATTAAAAACGTCATTATAAAAATAATTATAGAAGTAAATGAATATAATTCACGAAATAAGTTCTATCAACGAAAAATTTTCTACTAAAGGGAGTAAATTAAGGATTGAAAAGAGGGGAGGAAAATTAAATATTAGAGGAAGACTTCCTTCTAAAGATAATGAAAATATATCAAGAATTCAAAGAATATCATTAGGACTTAATGCTGATTTAATAGGACTAAAAGAAGCTGAAAAAAAGCTTCAACTTATAACTTTACAATTAGAATTAAATCAATTTAATTGGAAGAATTGGACTCAAATTTCAAAAGTTGAAATTAATAAAAACATTCAAGATGATTTCTTAAAGAAAATAGATGAATTTGAAAAAGTTTTTTTCAAAGAAATTAAAAGTGAATTTTTAAGCAGCACAAGAAAAACTACTTGGCAAAGTTCATATAAACCTTACATCAAAAGGATGATTTCTGTTTATAACAATAATGAAGAACTTGATTTAAATAAAGTATTTATAAATACATTAAAATCTTATGAGAAAGGGAGTCGAAGTAGAAAACAGTGCGGAACTACACTTAATGTATTTGCATCTTTTATGAAACATCAATTGCCTTCTAATTGGAATTTAATGTCTAAAGGTTATGGTTTAAAAAAAGCGAGTTTTAGAGATCTGCCAAATGATGATTTCATTCAAGAATTATGGAGAAAAATTCCTAATGAATCCTGGAAATATGTTTTTGCTCTTATGGCTACTTATGGTTTAAGAAACCATGAAGTATTCTTTGCAGATTTAAGCTCCTTAAAAAAAGGAGGTGATAATATTATTAGAGTATTGGATACAACAAAAACTGGTGAACATCAAGTTTGGCCTTTTCATCCCAAATGGGTAGAGATTTTTGAATTGAATAAGTTAGGAGAAGATTATTCACTATTGCCTAAAATTAATTTAAATCTAAAAATAACAACCCTTCAGAATATTGGGAAAAGGGTAACTGAACAATTTAAAAGATATCAATTAAAAATTAAACCTTATGATCTGAGACATGCTTATGCAGTTCGAACTATTTTATATGATTTACCAGATACTGTAGCAGCAAGAATGATGGGACATTCAGTTAACTTACATACACAAACTTATCACCATTGGATTACTAAACGTGATCAACAAAAAGCTGTAAATAATGCAATATTAAAATTTAATGGTAGATATTCTTAAAATTGATTATCTATGGTTTTATAAATTTATGGAAAGTGAATCTGAAAAAAGAAAAAACATTAATAAGAATTTAGATCATGATGCCCTTGCTGCAGGCATTGGAGGCAAAATATCCCCTGAGAAGGATGAACATCAATATAAACTAAGAATGCAAAAAAGGAAGGAGATTCAGCAAGAAAGGTTAAAAATCAGAAAAGATAAAAAAGGCTTGATTATTGTTTTCACAGGAAATGGCAAAGGGAAAACTACAGCTGCTTTAGGTATGGCAATAAGAACGTTGGGTCACATGGAAAAAGCTGTTATAATTCAATTCATAAAAGGCTCTTGGGAAACAGGCGAAGAAAAAGCATTTAAGAATTTTCCAAATATAAAATGGTATTCACTTGGTGAAGGATTTACTTGGGAAACTCAAGATCGAATTAAAGATGAGAAACTTGTTAAAGAAGCATGGAGATTAGCAAAAGGATATATTAAAAATAAAGCGTACAAATTAGTAATTCTCGATGAAATAAACATAGCAATTAAGTTAGGTTATATTAACTCAGATGAAATTATAGATTTCATTAAAGGATTAGAGAATAAAAATGGTAATCATATCGTATTAACGGGAAGAGGTGCGCCTGATTCAATTATTAAATTCGCAGACTTAGTCACTGAAATGAATTTAATAAAACACCCTTTTAAGGATCAAGGAATAAAAGCTCAAAAATGTATTGAATTTTAAATTGTTTAAAACCACAATCAAATATTTTAAAAATAAGAAAAATTGCTTATTACTTGCTACTGTCATACAAGAATGATCTTAGAATGACTTACAAAAGAATTCTTTTAAAACTGAGTGGCGAAGCCCTAATGGGTAAGAAGCCGTATGGAATTGACCCAGCGATAGTTCAGTCAATTGCAGAAGACGTTTCAAAAGTCATATCAAATAACGTCCAAATTGCAATTGTTGTTGGGGGAGGAAACATTTTTAGAGGTCTTAAAGGATCTGCAGATGGAATGGATAGAGCCACCGCTGATTATGTGGGAATGTTAGCGACAGTAATGAATGCAATTTCCTTACAAGATGGTCTTGAAAGAGTTGGTGTTGAAACAAGAGTTCAAACAGCTATTGAAATGCAAGAAATTGCAGAACCTTATATCAGAAGAAGAGCAATAAGACATTTAGAGAAAGGGAGGGTAGTAGTTTTTGGCGGTGGTTGTGGTAATCCATTCTTTACTACTGATACAACTGCCGCTCTTAGAGCTGCAGAAATTAATGCGGAGGCAGTCATGAAAGCAACCAAGGTCGATGGAGTATATGACAAGGATCCCAACATACATAATGATGCTAAAAAGTTTACTAAATTAACCTACCAACAAGTTTTAAGTGATGAAATAGCAGTTATGGACAGTACAGCTATTGCACTTTGCAAAGACAACAATATTCCGATTCTGGTCTTTGATATTTTTAAAAAAGGAAACATTTCAAAAGCTGCTGCAGGAGATTCTATAGGATCACTTATAAGTTAATCTTTACAAATCACAAAATCATGAATGAAAAAGACATCCAAACAAATATGAATAAAAGTATTGAGGCCACCCAAAGAAACTTTAATACCATTCGAACAGGAAGAGCCAATGCATCACTTCTTGATAGGGTATCTGTTGAATACTACGGAACTGATACTCCTCTTAAGTCTTTAGCAACAATTTCAACTCAAGATTCTCAGACAATCTCAATACAACCATTTGATTTATCCTGTCTGCAAGCTATCGAAAAAGCAATCTCAATGAGTGATTTAGGCATTACTCCAAATAATGATGGAAAAACCATAAGAATTAATGTACCCCCTTTAACTGAAGAAAGAAGAAAAGAGTTTTGTAAACTTGCTTCAAAATATGCTGAAGAGGGAAAAGTGGCTTTAAGAAATATCAGAAGAGATGCAATTGATAAAGAAAAAAAGGATGAAAAAGATGGGTTAATCTCGCTTGATGAATCTAGAGATAATCAACAGAAAATACAAAAGATTACTGATAAATTTATTAGTTCAATAGAAAGTAAACTTGAAGAAAAAGAAAAAGAAATTTTAAAGGTTTGAGTGTATTTGATGTAGCCGTAATTGGAGGTGGATTAGCTGGAAAATCAACTGCTATTCATCTACTAAAAAAAGGTTATTCCACCTTAATTTTAGAAAAATCTAACCCTAACAAATCTATTCCTTGCGCAGGGGGAATGGCTGCTTCAGTAGAAAATTATTTTCCTTTAGACTTAGAAAATGCTATCGAAACTAAAATCAATAGAGTTTATTTCTCCTGGAAGAATAAGGATCCTGTAATTGCAGAACTTTCTGGCAAATCACCATTTCTTATTATTAATAGAAATAATTTAGATGAAATACTTACAAAAGAAGCTTACAGATTTGGAGCAACAATATTATTTTCTATTAAAGTAGCTTCTTTAAAGTTAGTTAATAATAATTGGCTTATTCAATGTAAGAATAAAAAAAATTTTAGGGCTAAATATTTAGTTATTGCCGATGGGTCAGAATCATTATGGGCCTCATACCTAAACCTAGGTCCAAAAAAACCAAAATACGCAAATACTATCGCTATCAATATAAAGGGTTTAGGAAATATTGAAAAAAATACTGTGAGATTTGAATTTGGATCAATTAAATATGGTTTTGCTTGGGCTTTTCCTATGAAGGATTCAATTAATATAGGACTTGGTTCATTTAAAGGGGATTCCAAAATAAAAGATAAAGAGTTATGCGAATATATTGTTCAAAGTTTGGGATTCAAAGATATCAAATATGAAAGAATTTTCAAAAGATTAAGAATATGGAATGGCTTTCACAAACTTCATAATCAAAGAGTGCTAGTTGTCGGAGATGCAGCTTCTTTGTGCGATCCTTTCTTGGCAGAGGGGATTAGGCCTTCATTAATTAGTAGTTACTATGCATCTGAGACTATTGATAAATGTCTTACATCAAATAAAAATCATCTTCATGAGTATTCTTTATTAATGAAAGAGAACTGGAGTAAATCTATGATTTGGGGAAAAAGAATTGCGGAAGTTTTTTATAGATTTCCAAAAATTGGCTATAATTTAGGGGTAAAAAGAAAAACAGCACCTGAAAGAATTGCCCAAATTTTATCTGGAGAAATGAATTACTCAGATATTGCTGGACGAGTTATAAGAAGATTTATTTTTCAATCTGAAAGTAAAAATGTTGAATAATTTAATTAAATCTTAATTAAATTATCATTACAAACCTCTTCAAATCTTCTCATTAGTAAATCCTCAAGTTCCTCAATTGCTTTACTGAAACCTGTTATTCCTTCACTTAGTTTTTCGCTTGCCATTTGATCCTCGAGCATATTTAATCTAAAATCTTTTTCGTCATAAAGATATTCTGGAGAATTTTGAATTAAAGATTCCTTGTCTAATTTCTTAGGAAGCTCACCAGATTCATTATCAAGTTCATTCAATAATTTTGGTGAAATAGTAAGTAAATCGCAGCCTGCTAATTCTTTAATTTCATCAATATTTCTAAAACTAGCTCCCATGATTTCTGTTGAGAAGCCTTTTTCCTTAAAGTAGTTAAAGATTTTAGTAACTGATATAACACCAGGATCTTCTTTACCAGAATAATCTGTCTTGCCTGTTTTGGCCTTATGCCAATCTAAAATTCTTCCTACGAATGGAGAAATCAAAGTAACATTTGCGTTCGCACATGCTACAGCTTGGCAGAAATTAAAAAGTAAAGTTAAATTGCATTTTATTCCTTCTTTTTCTAATATTTCGGCGGCCTTAATCCCCTCCCAAGTAGAAGCAATTTTAATCAAAACCCTATCCTTCGAAATACCATGCTCCCTATAGAGATTTATAATCTTTCTAGCTTTTTCAACTGTTGCTTGCGTATCAAAACTCAATCTTGCATCAACCTCTGTAGAGACTCTACCTGAAATTATTTTTAATATTTCCTTCCCAAATATTACAGAAACTTGATCAATAGCCTCTGTAATAAATTCCTTTTTGGAAAATTTACTTGAAAATAATTTATTTGAGTTCTCTAAAGATTGATCAATTAATTTAATGTAGTTTGGATTTTTAGCTGCTGCCAAAATTAGAGATGGATTAGTTGTGGCATCTCTTGGTTTAAATTTTCTTATAGCATCTATATCACCAGTATCAGCGACAACCACTGTCATTAAAGATAATTGTTCTAAAATTGAATTCATTAGTGAGATAAAACTTATACTAATAACTTAGCTGTATATTTATATGAATTCATTAAATAATTAATATTTCATTCAATAATTAATCTTTTTTAGGGTTTTTTAACAATGATTTTATTTTCTTTACTACTAGGTGGTATCTTTTCCAACACAATTAGGCTTTCGATGATTTCTTTTGCCACAGGAACGGCTACCGTTGATCCATAGGCATAAGCTTTAGAAGGCTCATCTACTACTACTAATACAAGATATTTTGGATCATTTATTGGTAAGGTAGCCACAAAACTACAAACTTTTTTTGTGGTATAAATCCCATTTATAGCTTTTTGAGAAGTTCCGGTTTTACCGCCAATTCTATATCCATCAATTTTAGAACCATTTCCTGTACCATTCTCTACTACAGTTTCCATCCATTCCAAAATGGTTTTAGAAACTTCAGAAGAGAACAGTTTATTTTCTTTATTTTTTTTATCCTTTATTTTAAAATCTTGAGTTACATGAGGTATTATCTCATATCCACCATTAGCTAAAATTGCATGAATTTGAGCTAATTTTAATGGAGATATTGAAAATCCTTGCCCGAAAGATGCCACAGCTTGCTCAATAGGTTGATTAACAAAAATATCTTTTGATTTCAAATAACCCGGGGTAGATTCATATAGATCTGTATCAATTTTTTTATTTATTCCCAGTTTATTTAACCATTCCCAATGATTAGCAGGATGTAATTTTTGCATAATTTTTATCATTCCAATATTACTTGAAACTTGAAGTACTTCTGGATAATTTATGTATCCATTACCTTTTTTATTCCAATTATATAAATTCCATCCACCTACTTTAATATTTCCATCATCTTGAACAAAACCATTTTTATCTACAACTTTTGCTTCTAGAGCCATCGCAAGATTAATTGGTTTAAAAGTTGATCCAGGCTCAAACAAATCTTGCATATACCACCCTTTAAATAAAGATTGATCATATTTCCAAAATTCATTAGGATCGTAAGAAGGTGCAGAAGCCAAAGACAATATTTCACCATTATTTACATTCATTACCATTGCAAAACCTTTTTTAGCTTTCCATTCTTTTACTTGTTTGACTAAAACATCGAATGTTATTTTTTGGAGTCTTGAATCTATAGTTAAAATAATTTTCTGATCATCGCTTACGAAATCTTTTGGCCCAGAACTATCTGGAAGAGGTGTCCCATCTCCTCCTTTTTTTAAAATATTACTTTTATTTAAAATATTTATTTTTTCATCTAAATGTAACTCTAGTCCTGCTGAGCCTATATTCTCATCATTTACAAAGCCTACAATATTTGAATAAAGATGGCCTTGAGGATAAAATCTTTTGGAATATAATTCCAAGTCTAGACCACTTATATGCAAATTTTTTATTTTTTTAGAGTCCTCTTCATTTAATTCATCAAATAATTTAACTCCACCCTCATAATTATTAAATTTTGAATTAAGTAATTCTTTATCTATATTTAATGCTATTGAGAGTTTATCTACAACCTCATCTACAGTTCTTATAGTTCTATATGAATCACCAGGGAAATTAAAGTATTTTGGATGCGCCCATAATCTATACAAAGGTTTATCAAAGGCGATTAATCTATTATTCTTATCAACAATTGGTCTTCTACTATTTATCGCATTAATTCTTTTATTTTGCATAGCAATAGCTTTAAATTTAAAATTAGAAGATTTTAAAAATTGCAAATTCAAAACCCTTATTGATAAACATGTAATAATAAAAAGACTTATAAGATATATCGATTTGAATCTCCTCTTATCAAGAGGAACAAAATTTACAATTTTTTTATTTATTTTTCTCATATAGTTGTTGAATTAATATCCTCTTTGATATTTGCCGTCCTGAAGTCCATCTAGAAAATCCGAAAATAAAAATTTACGATTTAATATTTCCGATGTTTTTTTTAGATAAATCAAATCCTTTGATGTGGCTTTTTTAAATTGATCTTTTATATCAACTTCATTTAAAAAATACTCTTCTGTTTTTGAAATATATCCATTGAGATCATTATTTATTAATCTCATCTCCATTATCGAGGAGTATAATTCTGTCCACTCCCTTTGACTATTAAAAGCTATAAAAGAATAAATAGTTATTAAACAAAATAATGACAAATTAAGATAATCTAAAATTTTATGAGAAATATTTAAAGTTAAAAGTTTTGATTGAATATTAAATCTTTTAAAATTTTTATTATGAAAATCTCTTGTATTTGAAATAGTTTTTGAAGTTCTTGGTTCAAAAGATCTCATTACCGAAATTTATTATTCTTAAAATTATCAATAAATCAAATAAACACTTTTAACATTTATTTGCAAGCTAAAAATAAATATAAATTAAGTTCTTAATAAAAATAAATTTAAGAAAGTTAATCCATTCCACAAAGAATGCATAACAACTGATGATATTAATCTTCCTGATATTAGTCTTGTGCATGCGAGTCCAATACCTAAAATAAAAAGAGGAGGAAATTCACTAAAACTTAAGTGAGCTAGAGCAAATATAAAGGATGAAAATAATATTCCAATAATCTTCCCAAAATCCCTTGATAAAATGGGCAGTAATACGCCTCTAAATATAATTTCTTCAAAAATTGGAGCTAGAAGTGTCGTTGTTATAAATAATATTAAAAAAGCAAAATAATTATTATTATTCAAAACTATTTCTAGGAGAGGGTTACTCCCCATTTGATTTTCAATAAAATAATTCATTACCAAAGAAGTTAATAATACAATTGGTATTATCATTATCCAACCTCTAATACCATCTAAAAGAGCTTTAGAAATTGGTTTAAAGTTAAATTGAAAATAGTCTTTTTTTAAAATAAATTCTTTATCAATAAATTTTATTTGCTTAAAGACTATGAATAAAGGAGGTAATGCCATGAAAATATAGCCAAAAAATATTTTTAAAGACTGAGATATATCAGGAGATAAATCCTTTGAAAAAAAATCAATAATTGTTATGGATAATAGAGGAGAAAATACTTCTCCAAGTACTACAAAACCACCAGAAATCAATAAAACCATATCAATTAAATCAAGTTTTAATGGAGTAAATTCTTTCCATTGTATTGATTTTGACTTTAATAAATTCCAAAGGTTTTTAATTAATAATGATGAACCAATTAGGATTGTGAATAAAGGAATTAAACGAATAAAAATTAGCTTTAAAAACATTATTTGAGATGTTCTTAAGGGAATAAATTTTGTTTCGTCATATCCAAAATTTTTACTTAAAAGATGGTAAAGATATCTGTCATTTCTAAATTGATAAAAGAATTCTTCACTTGGTTTAAATGAATCATCTATATTACCTTTTATTATATTTTCAATTGCATCTTTATAGATTTCATTATCCAATTGATTAACTAATTCATTATTTATTTCGTCACTTTCCCTGCTTAAAATTATTGATATCAATTTACTTCGATCTGTCAACTTCTCAAACCCAACTTTTGATAATGCAAAACGCATATCATCGGATGGATTATTACTTAATAATTTTTTTAAATCCTTGGGTATAGATGGTAAAGCAAGCTCTGTAATTTCGATTTCCTTTTGAGAAATATCAAAAACCACTGAAGGTCTTTCTAAGCTATCTTTAAGTCCTTGCTGCCAGACAAAAAGTGTAATAACTAACGAAATAATAGCTAAAATAATTTTTTGTTTCGGCATCTGCTTTTTCATAAAGTAAGGCTATTATTTAAACTAGGCTATTTTTAGCTTTTTGAGTTTTAGTATATCTATTTTAATCACTCCATGAGATGATTAGACTATAGAGTAAATATTTAAGAATGGTCCTACGTTTGTTTTTTGTAAGACATGGTCTAAGCAGCTTCAATGCTAAGGGATTAATACAAGGGAGAACAGACGAATCTTACCTTACTGAGGAGGGTTATTATCAAGCAAAATTGACTGGGGAAATATTAAATCAAGTAAATATTGATGAGATTTATTCTTCCCCTTTAGTAAGAGCTTCGGAAACCGCAAAAACTATAGAGAAGCATTTAAATAAAAACATAGAAATTCAATATGATCAAAATTTATTAGAAGTTGATCTTGCTAATTGGTCTGGATTGAAAACGACAGAAATCAAAGAGAAATTTAAAAGTGAATACCAAATTTGGAAAAGTAATCCAGAAAATTTATCAATTAAAAGAGATGATGAAAGTTATTATGAACCTATTAAGGAATTATTCATTCAAGCAAAAGAATTTATTGATGCAATAACTAGTAAAAATAGCAATTGTGAGAATAAAAATATATTAATAATTGCTCATAATGCAATCTTAAGATGTTTAATACTTCATTTAATTAATAAACCAAATAAAGGATTTAGAAAAATTAAACTAGATAATGCATCTATTTCAATTTTAAATCTTTCAAAAACCAATCAATCTTTAAAAACTCAAATTGAGTGTCTAAATCAAACATCCCACTTAAATATAAACATACCTAAAACTATTGGGGATTCAAGAATAATATTAGTGAGGCATGGTGAAACCGACTGGAATAAAGAGGGACGATTTCAAGGTCAGATTGACATTCCACTAAATGAGACAGGCAAAAATCAAGCCCAAAAAGCTTCAAACTTTCTTAAATCAATAGATTTTAATAAGGCTTATTCCAGTTCAATGAGTAGACCTTTAGAAACAGCAAAAATAATTCTAGGAAAAAAGAGTAATCTAAGTATTTTAAAAATTGATGAATTATCAGAAATAAGTCACGGTCTTTGGGAAGGAAAATTAGAAAAAGAAATTAAAACCACGTGGCCAGAAATGCTTGATAAATGGCATCAAGAACCAGAAAATGTAATCATGCCAGAAGGTGAATCAATTGAAGATGTCTCTAAAAGATCGCTAAATGCCTGGCAAAATATTTGCAAAAATCAAAATAAAAATGATATTACATTAGTTGTTGCACATGATGCTGTTAACAAAACTCTTATCTGTAATTTATTGGGATTATCTTATTCACAAATATGGACGATAAAGCAAGGAAATGGGGGTATAACTGTTATTGATATTTTTGATAATCCAGATAAAGATAACGTTTTAAGCGCATTAAATATAACTACACATTTAGGTAATATTTTAGATTCAACAGCGTCTGGCGCTCTTTAGCAAATAATGGTTTTAAATAATAAAAGGCCTAATTATTTAACTGGAATATTAAAAGTGCCCATATTATTGAATGGCCAAAATCTATATAAAGCTTTACCAATTATTTGTTTCTTATCCAGAAATTTGCCCCCTGGCCAATATCTCCCATCCCAACTATTTGATCTATTATCTCCTAAAACAAGATAATTATTTTGGGGAACGATTATATTATCAAAGGAACCACAATCTTCAAAAACTAATCCTTTGCAGAAATTAGATATATAAGGTTCATCAAGTCTATTATTATTAATAAAAACTTCCCCAAATTTATTTACTCTAACAATCTCTCCAGGCAAAGCGACTACTCTTTTTATGTAAGCATCACAAGCAGGATCTCTTAATCCTGGTATTATCGACATTGGGGGAAATGACATAAAGAAACAATAAGCTTTTTTAGGCAAAGGTTTTGATCTTAGAAGTAAAAGCTCCTTGTCAAAGGCAAAAGGTGAATTAAATACAACAATTTCTCCCCTTTTAGGGTTTTGATATCTCCTTGAATATTTCTCTATAATTAATCTATCGTTAATTTGTAATCCAGGTAACATTGAACCAGAGGGTATGTATCTAGGCTCGGCAACAAAGGATCTACAGGAAGTTATAAGCGTGGCTATTAATAATAAAGGGAACCATTCATTAAAGATAATTATAAAATTTTTATTCATCAATAATTTATACTAGAGTTTTGTTTTGAATTAATTTAGTGCCTTGGATTTTTTTAGAACCTTAAATGTTTTCTTTTTAACTTTTGAACACTTTTTAATGAGTTGCTCTACTGCATCGTAATCTCTCCAACCATCAATTTGAACTGTTCTCCCCTCAAGACCTTTACTAGTTCTAAAAAATTCAGCAACATCTTCTAATTGATTAGATGCAATTTGTTTAATACTTACTATCCCATTTTGTCTTTGATTAGCAATTGGGACACATAATAATTTGCCATCATATTCACCACAATCATGCATATCTAAAACACCTATTGGTCTAGCCTTTATCATACAACCGGCGAAAGTAGGCTCATCCATTATTATCATTGCATCTAAAGGAGCACCATCATCTGCAAGTGTATTTGGAATAAAACCATAGTCAAATGGATATCTTACGGAAGAATGAAGAACTCTATCTAAAACCATAATTCCAGCCTCAGGACAATATTCATACTTATTTCTACTCCCAGCAGGAATCTCTACAACTAAATTAACAACTCCTTTCATTGGTGATGGAGGGATCAGACTAATATCCATCTTTTTTTAAAAATTGATTAATTTCAGCACCTTTATTCTGAGGGAAAGGGCGTTCAAGCAATACACTTATTGCAGGTAAAGAGATAGTTAGAATAGCCAGGATAATGCCAAGAATTGTTATTGACGCATCCAGCAAACTTAAAGGATCTTCATCCTCCCTCCCTTTTTCTTCTTTATTAGAAACTGGGGATAAGGATTGATCCGTTTCTCTTTTTGCAGATTGCTTTGGAATAGTATCAATCAAGAGCTTAATCTTACTTTGGAAAATTAAGTTTTGCTTAATAGATATATCCTACAATCAAGGTGAAAATAAATCAAAATTATTTTTACTAGTTATTAAGGTCAGATTAATTTTTTTCTAGTAAAGCCTTTATATCTTTAAGTTCCTGCAAAATTTGCACTAAAACATTTTGAGCCGCAGATGATGGAGAATTGAAAACCTCTACTGTAACCTCTTTAATTCTTAGGATATCCTTTGCAAACCTTGCAATTTCATTCGGATGAAATCGCAGAGGTTCCTTTTGATCACTTCTGTACTCAGGATTTAGTTTTCTAGGATTAAAATTAGGGTTCAGATTTCTAACATCAGTATTGGTATATCTATAGACAGAAGCTCTTGATCTATTAAGAAACTTTTGTACTTCATCAATACCTACCAACTCTTCCGTACTAGAAATATTTTCATCTAAACTTTCCATGATTTTCAATTCTTTGTTGTAGATAATTAAATTTTTTCCAAATTGGATTAATTTATTTATTGAAAAAAATAGCAGATTGCTAAGAGCAAAACTACATGGCTTCAGGGACTCAAGACACTTTGAAATTTTTAAACGATAGATTGTTAAAATTGTTGTAATTATTTTTCAAAAGATGCGCGTCACTTCTTTCCCTCTGGCGACGCTTCGTGATACTCCCTCAGAAGCAGAAATCACCTCCCATCAACTTCTCTTAAAAGGGGGATTTATAAAAAGAGTTAGCTCAGGCATATATGCATATATGCCATTGATGTTAAGAGTTATCGAAAAAATCTCATGCATAATAGAAAAGGAATTAAATAAAATTGGTTGTAGTAAATTACTTTTGCCCCAGCTGCATCCCTCTGAATTATGGGAAAAATCAGGGAGATGGGAAGGATATACAGAAGGTGAAGGGATCATGTTTAATCTTAAAGACAGACATGACCGTTCATTTGGATTGGCGCCCACCCATGAAGAGGTAATTACTTATATTGCCTCCGAGATAGTGAAATCTTATAAGCAATTACCATTTTGTTTCTATCAAATACAAACAAAATTTAGAGATGAAATACGTCCTCGCTTTGGGCTTATGAGGGGCAGAGAATTCATAATGAAAGATGGTTATTCCTTTCACCGTTCTCAAGAAGATCTAATTAATTTTTATAAAATCATGGAAAAATCATATGAGAATATTTTTGAAAACTGCGGTTTAAAAACAATAGGCGTAGAGGCAGATAGTGGGGCTATAGGTGGGGCAGCCTCTAAGGAATTTATGGTTACTGCTGATTCTGGTGAGGATTCTATCCTCTTTACTAAAAGTGGTTCCTATTCAGCAAATATTGAAAAAGCAATATCATTACCCTCTAAAGAAAAACCTCTTAGGAATTTTTCAAAATCTTTAATTCATACTCCAAATCAAAAGTCTATTCTAGACCTCTGCAAAACAAATAACCTTGATCCCTCGCAGATAGTCAAAGTAATAATTTACCTAGCAAAATTTGAAGATAAATCTGAAGTTCCTTTGTTACTCTGTATCAGAGGAGACCAAAGTATTAATGATGTAAAAGCTTTTAACTTAATAGATAAAACAAAACAGTCTAATTTGCTAACTCTTTCTATTATCGAAAGTGATTTAGAAATAAAGAAAAACTTAAATGAATTACCTCTTGGATTTATTGGCCCAGATTTAAAAGATCAATTAATCAAAAAAAATTCCTCCTGGGAAAAGAAATGGGTAAGAATCGTGGATCATTCTGCTTATAATTTATCAAAATTTATAAGTGGTGCTAACAAGGTAGATTTTCATAAATTCTTTAATTCATGGCAATTTATTGGGGATAACTATATAGAAGCAGATATAAGGAATTCTAAGGCAGGAGATTACATAGAGGAAGAAAGTTCAGAAATACTATTAGAAGCTAAGGGGATTGAAATTGGGCATATTTTTCAATTAGGCCAAAAATATAGTAAAAAATTAGATGCAAAATTTTCAAATCAAAATGGTATTTTAGAAAATATATGGATGGGTTGTTATGGCATTGGAGTGTCTAGATTAGCTCAAGCTGCGATAGAGCAAAATCATGATAAAAATGGGATTTGTTGGCCTATTCAAATTTCGCCTTTTAAGGTAGTTTTAATTGCTACAAATTTAAAAGACCCTATTCAAGAAAAATTAGCACTAAGCATTTATAATGAGATGCAAAAAAATAATATTGATGTATTGTTTGATGATCGGGATGAAAGAGCAGGAGTTAAATTTAAGGATGCTGACTTAATAGGAATTCCCTTCAGAATAATTGTTGGAAGAGATGCGATTGATAATCAAGTGGAATTAATTTCTAGATCAAAAGAAATCCAACTTAAACTTTCATCAAAAGAAATAGTAGAAAAATTTCTTAATGAATCAAAACTAATGTAGTATTAGAATAAATAAAGAATATAAAATCATTAAGAGAAATTCATTATGATTAAAAAAATGTTTAAATCACTTTCAAAAATTTTTCATAGAGTATTTATATTTACCCTGTCATTCGTAACAAGTATCACATTATTAGGATACCCAGCCTTTGCGGCAAAAAGTAATATGACCGGTGATTACACGAAAGACACAGTTTCTGTTGTTAAAACATTAAAGGGAGTAATTGATACGCCTAAGGATGCGCCTAATAAGGAAGAAATGAGAGAGGAAGCGTTATCTGTCATAACAGACTATATTTCTAGATATAGAAATAGAGGCATGGTTAACACTACTCAATCATTTACTACGATGCAAACCGCACTTAACGCTATGGCAGGCCATTATAAAAATTTCGCCACAAGACCTTTACCAGATAATCTTAAAGAGCGATTAAATAAGGAATTATCTATCGCTGAGAAAATGGTTCTTAGAGAAAGTTAATACAAATCATTATTTTTTTACAATGAATGCAAAATTATTGCATATCATTGTATATTCCTGTTAAATTTTTTGTTTTTTTAAATTGGCTAATGTTGTTGTAATCGGAGCTCAATGGGGTGACGAGGGTAAAGGTAAAATAACTGATTTACTCAGTCGCTCAGCAGATGTTGTGGTTCGCTACCAAGGTGGGGTGAATGCAGGACATACGATTGTTGTTGATAATAAAGTTTTAAAACTTCATCTAATACCCTCTGGTATTCTCTACCAAAATACCACCTGCCTAATCGGTTCTGGAACAGTAGTAGATCCAAAAGTATTACTTAAGGAAATTGATATGCTTAGAGAAAACGGAATTGATATATCTGGTTTAAAACTATCATCCACTTCACACGTAACGATGCCTTACCATAGATTACTTGACGAAGCTATGGAAAATGAAAGAGGCTCACTCAAAATTGGAACAACGGGCAGAGGTATTGGTCCAACCTACGCTGATAAATCACAAAGGAATGGCGTAAGAGTTAGGGATCTGCTAGATGAGAAAAGGCTCAGAGATGTTATTGAAATACCTTTAAAGGAAAAAAATGGTTTACTAGAAAAAATATATGGGATAAAACCTTTAGACAAAGAAGAAATTGTGCAAGAATATATTGCTTTTGGAGATAGATTATCTAGCCATGTGGTTGACTGCACTAGAACAATTCACTCGGCGGCAATCAATAAAAAAAATATTTTATTTGAAGGTGCTCAAGGAACACTTCTGGACTTGGATCACGGAACTTATCCATACGTAACATCTTCAAATCCAATATCAGGGGGTGCATGTATCGGTGCTGGGGTTGGCCCAACTTTAATTGATAGGGTAATTGGAGTTGCGAAGGCCTACACTACAAGAGTAGGGGAGGGTCCATTCCCAACTGAATTACAGGGCAGTATAAATGACCAACTATGTGATAGAGGAGGAGAATTCGGTACTACCACTGGTAGAAGGAGAAGATGTGGATGGTTTGATGGAATTATTGGAAAATATGCTGTACAAGTTAATGGTTTAGATTGTTTAGCAATTACTAAGCTAGATGTTTTAGATGAATTAGATGAAATACAAGTATGCATAGCTTATGAATTAAATGGAGTAAAAATTGATTATTTTCCTACAAATGCAGATGATCTGAAAAAGTGTAAACCTATTTTTAAAAAATTAGAAGGATGGAAATGTTCTACTGCTGATTGTCGAAAACTTTCCGATTTACCTAATGGTGCAATGAATTACTTAAGATTCCTTGCAGAATTAATGGAGGTCCCCATTGCTATTGTTTCTCTAGGCGCAAATAGAGATCAAACTATAGTTATTGAAGATCCAATACATGGTCCTAAAAGAGCATTGCTTAGATAAAAATTAATTCATGAAAAAAAACCCATCAAAATTTAATGATAAAAAAGTTATAGATCTTGTAGGGATTGGCAACGCGATCGTTGATATCGTTGTTAATGTTGAAGATGATTTTTTAGAAATCAATAACCTCCAGAAAGGATCAATGAATCTAATTGATATTAATCGTTCAAAAAATATTCTTGATGGATGTAATATCTTAAAAAAGGTATCTGGAGGATCAGCCGCTAATACTGTTGTAGCTTTAGCAAATTTAGGAAATAAAGTTGAATTTATTGGAAGAGTTAAAGATGATAAATTTGGCAATTTTTTCGCTAGTGATATCAAAGCTAGCGGTACGATTTTTCAAATGAAGCCAGTCATAAGCATAGAAGAAAGTGCCCACTCTATAATTTTAATTACGCCAGATGCACAAAGAACAATGTGTACTTATTTAGGTGCCTCTGTAGAATTTGAACAGCAAAATATAAATTTTAAATCCATTCAAAGAAGTAAATATCTATATCTTGAAGGATACCTTTGGGATGCTGAAAAAGCAAAATTAGCTTTTCTTGAAGCAGCAAAAATCGCTAACGAATCAAATACTCAAATTATCCTTTCTCTCTCTGATTCTTTTTGTGTTGAGAGGCATCGAGATAGTTTCTTAGAATTAATTAAAAACTTTGTAGATATTCTGTTTTGTAATGAAAGTGAATTAAAAAGTCTTTTCAAAAAAGATGTCTTAGAAAATTGTATCGAAGATATCAAATCTATATGTAAATTAAGTATTGTAACCCGTGGGGAAAAAGGATCTTTGGTAATAAATAATCAAAGTATTGAAGAAATAAAACCTCATATCTTTGGAGAAATAATTGATACTACTGGAGCAGGAGACATTTATGCAGGGGGATTTATTAATGGACTTATTAATGGATTTTCATTGAAAAATTGTGGAATTTTTGGTTCTATTTGTGCAGGCCACATAATTACAAAAATCGGTTCGAGGCCACAAGTCAATTTAAAAAAATTAATCAAAGAAAATATTTAATCCATCGATTTTTCTGCCCATTGATAATAATTCCTTTCAGATTCAAAATTCTTGTATATGATTTGCGGTATCTCATATCCAATCTCATTCTTTAAAATTTTAATAAGATTGTCTAATTTTTCAGGTTTACTTTTAATAGTTACTTCATATTCAGAATTATTATGAATCTTTTCATCCCATTGATAAAAAGAATTAATTTCTTTGATAGAAACACATGCGGCTAACTTATCATTGAGTAATTTTCTAGCTATTTTTTCTGCACAATATTTATTTGATACTGTTGTATATAAAATCAATAAATAATTCATAAAGTTATCTTAGATTTTAGAGATAAACTTTATCAAATTATCATAATCTGAAAAGATATGTTGTATTCTTTTCTCTGTTGGTCTTTTTAATTTAAATAATTTTATATTAGTTTTTTCAGATATATCCTCCCAAATCATTTGTGAATAACTACCAGAATCTCTACATAAAATATAATCAATATTCCATTTTTTACATAAAGAATACTCCAGTTTATGCTCCCCAAACTTACTTGGATTTAAGATTGCTATGTTTGAATTTCTTATACAAGAAGAAAATCCATTTAATATACTATCTTCTGTAGCAAGGATTCTTGCATATATATTTACCTCCAAGTTCATATAGTATTCCGCTACTTCATTAAGGCATCTTGCTCCAATTGCTAAAAGAAGATTTTTATTTTTAATATCTGAAATTTTGATTCCTTTTAAATCCTCTACAAAACAAGAATTTAGTGAAGATTTAACCTGACTTTGTCTTTCGAATCTTAAAAGCATTTTATTTAATTTTTTACACCCTTTTAAAAGATTTGTAGAAATCTGCATTGCGAAAGGATGAGTAGCATCAATAATCAAATCTATTTGATGTTTTTCTAAAAATTGATGAACCTCTATCTCATCAATAATTTTTCCTGTAATGATGTGTAACTTATCTTTCTTTGGATAAACTAAACTAGCTTTGAAACTGATAACGCTTACAAAAACTACATAGTTAAGGTTTAATAATTTATCAGCAATAATCGGCCCATCAGATGTTCCTGATAGGATCCAAACATTTTCGTGGCATTTTTCCGAATTTTGCATCAATATATCTTTAAATAAAAAAGACAAATGAACCATTGTTTAATTCAAGCCAAAGTCAAAACTGAACCTCAAATGCGTTATACAAAAGAGAACCAAACTCCTATTGCTGAAATGGTAGTAGAAATAAAAGGTTTGCGTGGTGATGACCCATTAAGCGAGTTAAAAGTCTTAGGATGGGGAACGATAGCTCAAGAGATGGTGGATAATTTAAAAGAGAGTCAAGGTGTTGTAATTGAGGGTCGTCTTAGGATGAATAACCTGACAAGAAAAGATGGCACCAAGGAGAAACAAGCAGAACTTACTGCTTCAAGAATTCATCATATTACTCTTTCAGAAAATCATTCAACTAAACAAGAGGTTGTCACTATTAATAAAGATTCAAAAGAAGTAACTAGTAATAGTAAGGATGATTTAAATAATTTAGGCAGTGAATCTTGGAATTCTTCTCCACTTGTTCCTGAAGTAGATGAAATACCATTTTAATTTTTTTTAATTTCGCTATCAACATCCTTTAGTCTTAGAATAAGTTTACTAATTTCTCTTTCCAAAGATGCAAGTTCCTTTCTGATTTTAGGCCATTTACCATTATCAATATTTTTCAGAAGCCATGATCTCTCATTATCTAACTTCGAAACAAAATTTTCTAAATCTTTTTCAGATCCTTTCATAGAATTCCACTAAAATCTTTTCCTAATAACCCAAAACATGAAGAATCTATACTCCCCCGCTAATTTAATAATTATAACAGGAGGTACACTATCTATTATTGGGATGACTGCATACTTCACAGACTCAGTAAATTTAAGTGTCCCAACTTTCTTTTATGGGGTACCAATATTTCTGATTGGCTTAGCTTTAAAAACAACTGAAATACCCCCCGTTTACTTGATTAACAAGGATAATTTTTCCTCTAATAAATTTAATAGACCTGAAGAACTAACTAATCTTGTCAAAGATGTAACCAAGTGGAGATATGGAATTCAAGCGCATTTAGAATCATCTCTAGAAGCTTTAAATTTATGGAATTTTGATAATCCTCCTCAATTAGTAGAACTTGAAGAAATAACCAAAGATGAAAAGAATGGTCTTAGAATGCATTTTGAGATTAATGCTGTTCCGAAAGAAGATTGGATTAAAAAGAAAGACAGGATAGAAAGATTTTTTGCTAAAGGCCTTGAATCAGAACTTATATTCGATGATAATAAAACGAAATTAGACCTTATACTATTTTACTAAATATAATAAGTTTATTATCTAAATTTGATATTAAAATAATTTTAAAATGGATGATTCACAAAGAGTCTCAATATTAAGTGAGGCCCTTCCCTATATTCAAAGTTTTTCTGGGAGAAAAATTGTAATCAAATATGGTGGTTCAGTAATGAATCATAATATTCTTAGGGATGCTGTATTTAGAGATATTGCACTTCTCTCAAGCGTTGGCGTAAGACCAGTAATTGTTCATGGAGGTGGTCCAGAAATTAATATTTGGTTAAAAAAATTAAATATTGAACCAAAATTTGAGAACGGATTAAGAGTTACAGATGAAAAAACAATGGAAATAGTTGAAATGGTTTTAATGGGCAGAGTAAATAAAAAAATCGTTCAAGGAATAAATAAAACAGGTGCATCAGCTATTGGAATATCTGGATTAGATGGAAATTTAATTAAAGCTAGAGAATTAGCAAGTAAATCACACGGACTTGTTGGTGATATTTCCAAAATAAACTCAAAAATATTAGATCCCATAATTGAAAATGGTCATATACCTGTAATATCAAGTATTGGATCAACAAAAGAAGGTGTGAATCTTAACATTAATGCAGATTATGTTGCAGGAGAGGTAGCAGCTTCAATAAATGCGGAGAAATTAATCTTACTTACAGATACCCCGGGCATTTTAAAAGATAAAAAAAATCAAAATAGTCTTATGAAACAAATCAATCTTAAGGAAGCAAGAAAGTGCATAGAAGAAAATATTATTTCAGATGGTATGAAGCCAAAAACTGAATGTTGCATTAGAGCTCTAGCTCAAGGTATAAAAGCTGCACATATTATTGATGGAAGAATTGAACATGCGCTTTTATTAGAAATCTTCACTAATGCTGGTATAGGGACAATGATTAATGCATAGTAATGAGTGATTATAAGCAAGTAATAAAAGATGCTGAACTTGCTTTAAGTAAAGGCGAATATAATTTATGTATTAAAATCCTTTCCCCTAAAGTAGATTATTTTAAAGTTAATACTATTGAGGGCATCAATATAAGGATGTTGCTTATCACAGCCTTAAGCGGAGTCAATAAAAATGAAGAGGCTATAGATTTATGTAAGCCCTTAACAAAATCAAAATATTCACACATTAGAGACGAGGCACTCTCGCTTATGCAAATATTAAAATCCCCTAATCTGCAAATACCTGAAAATTGGAACATAAAATTTGAAAGTAACCTTATTAATAAAGGAAGTTCATCCCTACCTAAAAAAATTTTAAAAAATTCTCCTAAAGAAGAGAAATATATAAATATTACAAATACTCCAACAGGAGAGACAAAATCTTTTCAAAAAGGTTTTATTATATTTACTTTTTTTTTACTGATAATATTGTTAAATCTTTTAAGTGGTTGTGTGAAAATTGAAAACTCATTAGATCTTAGAGATATTGATGCCTTAAATATAGATTTAAGAATAGAAAGTAAATATATAAATAAAATACCTTGGCAAATAAAATTAGAAGAAAAATTTAAAGCAACTTTTCCAAATAATCAACTTAAGCTTGATGATAGAAATTTACTTCTGATTAAGAAGAATTTAAAAATAAATGATGCTGAATTATTTATTAATAAAATTCTAAAAATAATTTCAAATACAATTAATATCGACTTAAATGATATGACAATTAGGCATTTCAAAAAGAACTATTTATTTTTGGAGAAACGAAGCTATCAAATAAATTTTGATCTAATTAATCTTAATAAAATAGATGATTTAGAAATAATTATAAATATTATAAACCCCTCTAAAACCAATATAATAAATAAAAATGATCAAATTTCTACTAATAAAAATATTATTTACTGGAAATTAATTCCAGGAAGCAACAATAATATTGAATTCTCTTATTGGTATTGGAATAAATTTATATTAGGAACATTAATTGTAATTTTATTAGTATTTATAGCTTACTTTATCCGTAGAAATAGATTTGAAATTGGTTCAAATCTACCTGAACTACCATCTTAAATTTCTACAGGATTAACATCGATTGTTAGAAATATATTTTTTGGAATAAAATCCCATAGAGATTTTTCTGTTGGTATTGGCAATTCAGTTTTATCTGGACCATAAATTAATATTTGCCATCTAAACTTCTTGCCAATTTTCGGGATCATACCTGGAGCAGGTCCTATCAAACTCCATTTTTTTCTTAGACACAAAGGTGTTAAGTATTCTGATAATTTATTCGCAGTTTCTTCTGTTAAGGCATTATCAAAACCAGAGATCTTTAGAAGGCAAACTCTACAAAAAGGAAATAAATTCAAATCTTTTCTTAATTTCAAACTTTCGTTTAAGAAACTTTCATAATCCCTTTTTTTTAGAAATGAAATTACAGGATGACTAGGTTGATATGTTTGAAGAATTACCTCACCTTCTTTATTTGCTCTTCCTGATCTACCAGCCAACTGAAGAAATAATTGTAATGCTTTTTCTTCCGTTGCCAAATCAGGTCGATTAAGTAAGCTATCTGATGCAAGTACAACTGAAAGAGTAACATTTGGAATATCAATCCCCTTAGCAAGCATTTGCGTTCCTATAATTACATCTGCATTACCTTTAGAGAATTCAGAAAGAATTTTTCGGTGCCCTTCTTTCCCAGATGTAGTATCTCTATCAAATCTTAGTAGTTTTAATTCGGGCATTTCTTCTTTCAAGGATTCAACAACTTTTTGGGTCCCGATTCCAAATGGCTTAAAAGCATTTGAATGGCATTCTGGACAAACATTAATAAACTGACTTTTAAAGTCACACCAATGACAATTAAGCCATTTTTTCCCTTTTATACCAATATGAACCGTTAAAGCAGTATCACAATTTGGACAATTAACAACAAAACCACAATTTCTACAACTTAAAAATCCGTTATATCCTCTCCTTGGCACTAAGATAATGGCCTGTTCTTTTTTCTCTTTCAAATGTATAAGTGATTTAAAAAGTTCTTCACTAAAAATTTTTTTATTTCCTTTTTTAAATTCATCTCGCATATCTATAACTTTTATTTCTGGAACTTTGGCAATTGATATCCTTTCTTTCATTCTTGCCAACTTAAATTTATTTTCATATTTAACTTGCTTCCAAGTATTTAGTGAAGGAGTAGCACTTCCAAATATGATCTTTACACCATCTCTTTTTGCTCTATCTAAGGCAAGTTCTCTTGCGTCATAACATGGCATAGGAGTCTCTTGTTTGTAAGAGTTATCATGTTCTTCGTCAATTATTATCACCCCTAGATTTCTTACAGGCAAAAATATTGATGATCTAGTTCCAATTACAATTAAGGGTTCTTTATCATCCAATGTTTTTCGCCAAACCAATTGACGTTGTTTTGAGGAACAATTACTGTGATATTCAAAAATATTTTTTTTAAATCTATTAGAAAATCTATCTACTAATTGTGGAATTAAACCAATTTCTGGAGCCATTATTAGGCAACTTTTATTTTGTTCTAAAAAACTTTTAGTAATTCTTAAATAAATTTCTGTTTTCCCAGAACCAGTTTCTCCCCACAATAATAAGGATTCACCTTCTTTCATTTTTTTTATTTTTAAAATTGCTTCTTTTTGTTGATCAGTTAGTAAAGGAATTTGATTTTCTTTAAAATTATTTTCAAATGATGTCAAAGGTAAATTATCTATTTTTGATCGGCTTATTTTTTTAATCAAATTCTTTTTAATTAATGAATTAATTAAGGTTGAGCTAAATCCAATTTTTATTAAGTCACTTTGCCATAGTCCTCCTACAGAATTAATTTTTTGAATTAATAATAATTGTCTATCGGTTAAATCCCTAGATTGATAATTTAAATTAGGGGTTATTAGTATCCAGAAATTTGAAGAAATACTTTTATTGATTACATTTGATTTACTAAACCAACCTGGAGGTAAAGCTGTTTTAAACATTTTTATAATGTTTACCTTATGATCACGAGCTAAATCCTCTATCCAATCTCTCCACCATTTATAAAAAACTTTTTTCTGAATAATTCTTTCGATAAAAGAATATTTGAATTCCGTATTAAAACCAAATTTATCTGTAAATAAGTTTTCTTTAATGACTAATCCCGTAATCACTCTACCTTTAATTTTCACCAGAACAATATCCCCTATTTCTACCCCTAAAGAATTTCCATCTATATAATCAAAACTGTTGCTATATCTACCAAAATCTATCAAAACGCTATAAACTTTTGGATGTTGACTTGGATTATTAGTTGCGAGCTTCAAAACTTTTTCTTAGTATTGGATTGTTGAACATTCCACAAAGTGTTTTTGCACATTGTCCGCATCAAGTTCTCAGGGAAGACATGAAGCTCTGATCAATGAATATAATTCAAAAAGATCTGCCAGTCTGAGAAAGCCCTAAACTTTTTGCTCTAGGTAATTTATAACACTAATTAATTTTTTCAACATTTTACAAGCACTTTTTTTAATCAAAAACTTTGAGAATAGATACATTCGTTCTGAAAGCAACTTTTTGCTACTAAATGTGCGAAATTACCGTAATTAAAGTTTTATTTAGTTAAATTCACCCTAGAAAGGAGTCTATTATGTGTCCTATAGCTGCAGAGTCAAAAAATTCAAAGTCACGCTCTAAGAAAAAGTTAAATAAAAATATAAACTCATCTGCAGAAAAAGAACTAAATAATAATACAGTTGAGACAGTAGTCAATAATGATAATGAATTAGAAAATAATAATCAAAATCCTTCTGAAGATGACGAAAAAAATCTAGCCAACATAAAACTAGGACCAAAAGGGATTTATACAGAAGATTCAATAAGAGTTTATTTGCAAGAGATTGGAAGAATAAGATTATTAAGACCTGATGAGGAAATTGAACTTGCAAGAAAAATTGCAGATTTACTGCAACTTGAAGAATTAGCTACACAGTATGAATCAGAGAAGGGCCATTTCCCGACTGTCAGAGAGTGGGCAGAGTTAATTGATATGCCTCTTTCTAAATTTAGAAGAAGATTACTATTGGGAAGAAGAGCTAAAGAAAAAATGGTTCAATCTAATTTAAGACTAGTAGTTTCAATTGCTAAGAAATATATGAACCGAGGTTTATCCTTTCAAGATTTAATTCAAGAAGGGAGTTTAGGTCTTATTAGGGCTGCAGAAAAATTTGATCATGAGAAAGGATATAAATTCTCTACTTATGCCACATGGTGGATTCGCCAGGCAATTACAAGAGCTATTGCTGATCAAAGTAGGACTATCAGATTGCCCGTTCACTTATATGAAACTATATCCAGAATAAAAAAAACTACCAAAGTGTTAAGTCAAGAATTTGGCCGAAAACCTAGTGAAGAAGAAATAGCTGAAAGTATGGAAATGACCATTGAGAAATTAAGATTCATAGCTAAAAGTGCTCAACTTCCTATTTCTTTAGAAACTCCCATTGGCAAAGAAGAGGATTCAAGGTTAGGAGATTTTATAGAAGCTGATATAGAGAATCCAGAACAGGATGTATCCAAAACTTTATTAAGGGAAGATTTAGAGGGTGTATTAGCAACTTTAAGCCCTAGAGAGAGAGATGTACTTAGACTGCGTTATGGAATAGATGATGGGAGGATGAAAACACTTGAAGAGATCGGACAGATTTTTGATGTTACAAGAGAAAGGATAAGACAGATAGAAGCTAAAGCTCTCCGAAAGTTAAGGCATCCAAATAGAAATGGTGTTTTAAAAGAATATATAAAATAAGAAAATTAATTTATCTTCATTAAGTTGCAAACTGATATTGATAAATTTGTGCTTCTTTCTTTTAATCTAAAATAAATTAATATTTTTAATGGCTATTTCAAAAATAAGAATTGCGACAAGAAGAAGCAAGTTGGCTATGGTTCAAACTTTATGGGTAAAGGAGGAATTAGAGAGAAACATACCTAATATAGAGGTTAATATTGAAGCCATGGCAACTCAAGGAGACAAAATTCTTGACGTCGCTCTTGCAAAAATTGGCGATAAAGGATTATTTACGAAAGAACTCGAAACTCAAATGCTTCAAGATAAAGCTGATATTGCAGTTCATTCATTAAAGGATTTGCCAACTAATTTGCCTGATGGATTAACTTTAGGATGTATTACAAAAAGAGAGGATCCTTCTGATGCGCTTGTTATTAATAAGAAAAATGAGTCTTATAAATTAGAGAATTTACCATCAGGATCAATTGTTGGGACAAGTTCACTTAGAAGGCTTGCACAATTAAAATATAATTTTCCTAATCTTATTTTTAAAGATATCAGAGGAAATGTAATCACTCGTTTAGAAAAGTTAGATTCAGGAGAGTTTGACTGCATCATTCTTGCTGCAGCCGGATTGAAAAGGTTGGGATTTGAATCAAGAATACATCAATTAATTCCTAGCGAGATTTCTCTTCATGCTGTAGGCCAAGGAGCATTAGGGATTGAATGTAAATCAGATAATGATGATGTTTTAAAAATAATTCAAGTTCTAACTCACGAAGAGACGAGTAAAAGATGCTTAGCAGAAAGATCATTTTTAAGAGAATTAGAGGGGGGGTGCCAAGTACCTATAGGGGTTAATAGTGGAATAAAAAATAACCAAATATTTCTTACTGGAATGGTAGCTTCTATTGATGGCAAGAAACTTATTAAAGATCAATCAATTGGCCCTTCAACAGATCCTGAAAGAATAGGAAAAGATCTAGCTAATAAACTAAAAATGCAAGGAGCAGAAAAAATACTTGAAGAAATATTTAATGAATATAGATAGAAAAAATATGCACTAATTAACTAATTTTGGTTCAATTTCTTTTTTATATCTATCTTCACATTGTTCAATAGTTTTAATTGCATCTGCAATACCAAAAAAGCCATTTACTCTACAAGTTCCTGGCTTTTTTAAATCCTTATAATGTTCCCAATAATACTTTGTTTCTTTTAACCAGTGTTCACCAAGATCATTAAAAGTTTTAATGTGATCTACTCTTTTATCATCTGATAAAACAGCTATTACCTTATCATCAACTTCTCCTCCATCATCAAATTTCATAACTCCAATTATTCTGGCTTCAACAATTGATCCTGGAATTAAAGGTTCGGTCACAGAGACTATTTCAATATCCAGTGGATCTCCATCCTCATCCCAAGTTCTTGGGATACAACCATAAGCAAATGGATAAGCCAAAGATGAGTAGCCAACTCTATCAAGCTTGAGATGACCGGTTTCGGTTATTAATTCATACTTATTGATTGTATTTGAATTTAATTCAATAATTGTATTAACAATTGTTTTTTGTTCATTTACAAAAGGATCTAAAACATGAAGAAGATTGGGAGAACTTTTGCTTGGGGGTTGACTAAGATTTGCCATATATTCGTTAATTTATAACTATCTTACAACTTATCTTTATCCAACAATATCTGAAAGTTATTAATCAAAATAATTTAATTTAATTGATCAATTTTTAGATTAAGATAATCAAGAAAAAATTTTGATGAGAGTTCATTTCCACTAATTTTTTTAACTAATTCCATAGCATTTAATGATCTTCCATGACAATGAACATTTTTTTTCAACCAATTAATTATTGTTTGATAATCATTATTATCAATTAATTGATCAATCAATCCAATATCCTTTTCTAGTTGGTGAGTTAACTGTGCACTTATGAGATGACCAATCAAATATGAAGGAAAGTAGCCAAAAGCTCCTTCACTCCAATGCACATCCTGTAAACATCCTTCAACATCGTTGCAAGGTTCAATACCTAAAAGTTCTTTATATTTTTTATTCCATTCAAATGGAAGATCTTTGGCTTTTAGATTTCCTTCAATCAATTCAATTTCAAGCTCAGTTCTAATTAAAATATGCATGCCATAACTTAGTTCATCGGCTTCTACTCTGTTTAATCCTGGTTTAATAATATTCATCGACTTCCATAACTCCTCATAATTTTTCAAAGGGCATCCACTCTGTAGAAAATATTGAAAGAAACTTCTTGAGAAAGCTTTTGACTTTGCTATCCTATTTTCCCAAAATAAAGATTGACTCTCATGAACTGCCATCGAAGTGGCCTGACCAAGAGGCCAGGCAAACCATTGATGCGTCTCATTAGGCAAACCTTGTTCATAAATAGAGTGCCCCCATTCATGAGCAGTAGCTAGAAAACTTGAGAATGGTTCGCCTTTTACTACTCTTGTTGTGATCCTATAATCTTTTGGCCCCAAAGTTATTGAAAATGGATGAGGAGATTCCGCAATCGCGACCATATCCTCATTACGTCCAAAATCATCCAGTAATTTACTACAAAGTATTTGTTGAGCTGAAGAATCAATATCCCATTTTTTCTTATCAATTGCTTTTATTTCCTTTAGCATAGATGGGATAGATTCTTTTAAAGGATTAAAAATATTGAATAGCCAATCTTTATTAATATCAGGTTCATAAGGTTGAGCCAAAGTCTCCCATGGACTCAATTTATCTGAAAGTTGATTCGCTTCCTCTCTTCGTAAAATAATCAATTGTTCAAAGTATGGCAGAAAAATTTTAAAGTCAGAATTTCTTTTAGCATTTTGCCAACTTTCATATCCTTGAGATTTTGCTTTTGCTAAATTTGCTACCAATTTAGGATCTAACTTTCTTTGCCTTTCAAATTCTTTATTAAGGAGTTCTATATTCTTTTTTTTTGAACTATTTTCTTCATCCAAACAATCTGATGATTCATTTAACTCAGTTTTAGCTAAATTTATTAAATTTAAGAATTCATCACTAGAATTTCTAGCGTGTAAAATCTTAGCTAAATAAGTAAGTTGCTCACCTCTCCATGAAGAACCCTTATTTGGCATTACAGTATTTTGATCCCAATAAAGAGTACTTTGGATCGAACCTAAAATTTGAGTATCTTTTAAGTATGAGCCTAATTTGCTCCATGCTGAATTTTTCAAAAAAAATCTCCATATAGATATACATATTAAGATAATTTTCTTATGGTGAGCCTTTAATTAGAACTATATTATGAGAAACTTGAAAAATAATTTTATTTAATCACTGATGGAACAAATTTTTTCAACTATACAGGTAAAATCATCAGGGCAAGGTTTACAAGATATTACCTTTTTAATTACTAATTTCATTAAAGAAAATAAAATTAAAACTGGATTAATTGTTTTAAATATAATGCACACTAGTTGTAGTTTAATTGTCAATGAAAATGCTGATCCAAATGTGCTTAAAGATTTAGAAAAATATATTAATTCAATAGTTCCATTTAATAAATATCATGATTTAACTAAAGAAAGGAAAGAGATTTCATATAAGCATTATCAAGAGGGTGAAGATGATATGCCAGCTCATATAAAGACCGCCCTAACTAATACATCTTTATCCTTTAGTATCCAAAATGAAAAACTAATGTTGGGAACTTGGCAAGGTATTTATCTCTGGGAGCATAGATTTGGCAATAATATAAGAAAAATAAATGTTCATGTAATTGGAGAAATAAATAAAAATATTTACAATTAAAAAAGAAACTAATTAAACATGAAACCCTATTTACTAAATAATAAGGAGCTTAAAGATTTAGCTGTTACATTACCTGGATGGAAAATATCAAATCAAAATATAGAAAAGAAGTTTTCTTTTAATAACTTTATAGAAGCTTTTTCTTTTATGACTCAAGTGGCTTTGCTTTGTGAAAAATATAATCATCACCCTAATTGGGATAACGTATATTCTTATGTGAATATACAATTTACCACTCATGACTTAGGTGGTATTTCAAACTTAGATCAAATTTTAGCTTCTGAAATAAATAAATTAATCGAAAAATAAATTATAGTTATTTAAAAAATTATAATTAGAATATAAAAAAATATCATAAATTATAGATGAAAGATATACAACCAAAGTTGGTTCCGGTAACAATAATAAGTGGATTCTTGGGTTCCGGTAAAACAACGCTTTTAAATCACATTTTAGAGAACCAAAATGGTCTAAAAACAGCTGTTTTAGTGAATGAGTTTGGAGAAATAGGAATAGATAACGACCTAATAATTGAGACATCAGAAGATATGATCGAATTAAGTAATGGATGTATTTGTTGCACAATTAATGGAGAATTACTCTCAACAGTTGAAAAAATCCTAGAGAGATCAAATAATCTTGATTATATAATTGTAGAAACTACTGGGCTTGCAGATCCATTACCAGTAGCGATGACTTTTGCTGGAAGCAGTCTTAGAGAGAAAGTAAGATTGGACTCAATTTTGACTTTAGTGGACGCTGATAATTTTGATTTTAATATTGACAGAAAAAGTATTTATTACTCACAAATTCTTTATGGAGATATCCTACTTATAAATAAATGTGATTTAGTAAATAATGAAAAATTGGAAGACATTGAAAGAAAAATATTTGATATTAAAAAAGAACCTCGAATTTTAAGGTGTTCTAATAGCAAAGTAGGTCTTGAAACAATTATTAGTGTAGGTCTTTTTGAAACTGATAAATATATTTTTAAAGATATTGAAAAGGCTAAGTCACATGAACACTCGCACCATTCACATGAACACTCTCACCATTCACATGAACACTCGCATGATTTACAAAATAATATAGAGGGATTTACCTCAGTGTCATTCGAATGCTTAGAC
>Ga0209433_10000015_pt1 | contig 60041 bp, 58 predicted proteins | sample METZYME_5_50m_FD_187552 | JGI IMG/M metagenome (GOLD analysis project Ga0209433, IMG submission 187552) | Marine microbial communities from oxygen minimum zone in mesopelagic equatorial Pacific - METZYME_5_50m (SPAdes) (version 2) | ecosystem: Environmental > Aquatic > Marine > Oceanic | place...
CTTTTGCTGGAAACGATACAATAACTAAATTTTTCATATTAACTCCATAAATTAATATTTTTATTATATTATTCACTATAAGCATATTCATCTTATTGGAGTAATTAAATGCACATAAAAATACTCACTTTTTTATTAATTTCATTAAACATCAGCGCTAATACATTAATGGAACCTACTTCAAAATCTGAAGATTTATACGATGGTGTAATTCTAGATGGAACATATTCTAGTGAAATAGATAAACCATCAGTATTTTTAGGATTTGAAGTTGGAGAACGTGTTGCTGCTCCATATCAAATCTCTAATGCAGTTTTAGCTTGGGCTAAACAATCTGATCGTATATTAGTAAAAGAATATGCAAAAAGTCACGAAGGCCGTCCTCTATTCGCAATATTTATATCATCACCAGAAAACTTATCTAATTTAGATGAAATTAAAGAAAATATAAATTTACTATCTGATGGAGAAAATACAAATGGAAACAAAGCTAGATCATTAATTGATAAGTTGCCAGCTATTGCATGGATGGCCTATTCAATTCATGGAAATGAGACGTCTGGTGCAGATGCTGCTTTAGCAGCAATATACCATTTTATAGCCAGTGAAGATTCTGAAACCATTGAGATGCTTGATAAAATGCTGATCATCATTGATCCGATGATGAATCCAGATGGTAGAGCAAGATTTGCTAAATCTTTACAGGAATATAGAGGAACATCTCCAAATTATGATGATCAATCTTTGTTACATACAGGTGATTGGCCCTACGGAAGAACAAATCATTATTTTTTTGATCTGAATAGAGATTGGATATATTTAACTCAACCTGAAACTCAAGGAAGAGTTAAACTTATTAATGAATGGAATCCACAAATACTCGTCGATGCGCATGAGATGGGACCTCAAGATACATTTATGACGGGCCCTCCCAGAGAACCTATAAATAAAAACATTGATAAAGATTTATTAAAGTGGGGAAATATATTTGCACAAGACCAAGGAAATGCATTTGATGATAGAAACTGGCGTTTTTATACTGGAGAATGGCATGAAGATTTGTATCCTGGTTATTCTTTTTATGCTCAATTTAGTGGTACTTTAGGAATTTTGTATGAACAATCCAGAATGGCTGAGGATGGCGTAAGAAGATCTGAAGGAACAATTCAATCATATAAAGAATCAGTTCATCATCAGTATGTAAGTACCATGGTAAACCTAAGAACCCTTCTCAATAACTCGAAAGAAATGTATCAAGATTATTGGGAAGGAAGAAAATATAACGTATCAAGAGACAGCAAATATGCCAATAAATCTTATGTCATATTGCCAACAAAAAATAATACGAGAATCAATACACTTGCAGAAAAATTAAAATTCCAAGATATTAAAATCTATAAAAATAATAAACCTATTCTTGTAAAAAATATTTTAAAACAAACTGGAGATATAGAAGAAAATTTCACTATTCCACCAGGAAGTATGATTATTCCAAATCGCCAAGCTGAAGCCCCTCTTATAGCAGCGATAATGGAATTCGATGCTGAAATAGATGAAGAAGTGCTGATTGAAGAAAAACAAAGCGTTCTTAGAGACGGCTCCTCAATAATGTATGACACAACGGCATTTAATTTTTCAATGGTATATGGTCTTGAGGCTATCACTGTTTCTGAAAATATAAGTTCAAATTTAGATGTTTGGGAATCTTCAGTAACTTCTATCGATGTCAATGAAGACGCTGTAATGTGGGCAACAGAAGGAATAGATGACAATTCAGTAGCTTTTGCTGCAAGATTGATGGAACAAGATATTCAAGTAAGAATTCTAGATAAGGAAGCTACTTTGTCAGGATATGATCTATCACGAGGAAGTGTTGTAGTTATTAAAATGGATAATGCAAAAGTAGATGATTTAAATGGAATTATTAAAAAAGTGGCTTCTGATTTAGATATTTCAATTATTTCACTTGATACAGGTTTTGGGCCTGAAGAACTTCCTGATTGGGGTGGAAGACATTTTAGATTACTTAAAAAACCTCAAATAGCAATACTGAGCCATGAGGGATTTAACTCATATGACGTTGGAGTTAGCTGGTGGTCAATTGATCATCATTTAGGGATCAGACATAGTCAGCTTAATACATCTATATTGAATTATGCTGACTTGAGAAGATATAACACGATTATTGTTCCAAGCGGATGGGCGCTTGATGATATTTCAAAAAAATCATTAAATGACTGGGTTAAACAAGGCGGTACATTAATTGCTCACAATTATGGAACTAGATCTTTAATTGGTGAAAATGGCATAGGTAATGTTAAACATTTAAGCGATACATTTGATAACAGTGGGGATTATGATTTTGATTTGCAAAGAGAAATTTACTCACTTGAAAACGATATTGATAAAGAAGGAACTCTAAATAATAAAATTGATCTGGATATTAATTATCCATGGGAGAATGCAGAAAATATATCTGTTGATTTAAAGAAAAGAGATAAGTGGCAATCAATATTTATGCCTTCTGGTGCAATGGTCGCTGGACGAACAGATCAAGAACATTGGTTAACATTTGGATCAATTGATACGTTGCCAGTCTTATATGGTAACTACCCTATCCTTATGACTAGTGATAATGCACAAGCAGCAGTTAGAATTGGTGAATTGACAAACGATCCGACAAAAGAAACAGCTAGAGCTATTAATTGGTCAACACTGCCAGCTGGTAAAGACATTAATGTAAGAATGAGCGGCTTAGTTTGGCCTGAAGCATCTCAAAGAATCGCAAATTCTGCATATTTAACTAGAGAAAAAATTGGCAAAGGACAATTAATATTATTTTCTGGTGAACCAAATTATAGAGGATCAGCACTTGGAACAAATAGATTATGGCTAAATGCTGTTGTTTATGGAGCTGGATTAGGAACAAATCAAAAGGTTATTCTATAAAATAAATGCAGTCCTTAAGAGATTTATGGAAAATTGCAACTGCCTATCTTGTTGGAAGTTTTGCTTTAATACAGTTTGTAAATATTGCCCTACCGTATTTTGAAGTTGAATCAATTTTAGGATTGAGTTCTGATATATTAATGCGTTTTTTATTTATTGGTCTTCCAATTGGATTACCTCTGGTTCTTGTAATTGGTTTTGCATTAAATAAAAAAGGCTTAATCAATCAAATTTCTTCAACTGATAATAAGGATAATACTGGTTCTTATAAACAAAAAATTGCTGTTGTTCCATTTACAAACCTAAACAAAGACGAAGATGGTGCTTTTTTAGTTGATGGTATTGTTGAAGATCTTATAACAGAATTTTCGATGATTAAGGAAATAGAAATTTTATCAAGGCAATCTTGTTTTGACTTCAGAGAAAAAAATTATTCTTTAGATGAATTTAGAAAAGATTTTGGTATTGATTATGTAGTCTCCGGAAGTATTCGAATTATCAGTGAGAGAATTAGAATATCTGTTGAACTTTCCGAATTAAATGAAGGCAAAGTTATTTGGGGAAATAAATATGACAGAGTAAAAGAAGACATTTTTGATATTCAGGATGAGATAGTTAGAAAAATTACTATTTCTTTAATTGGTGAAATTGAATTATCAAGTCTTGAAAGAGCAAAAAGAAAACCAACAGAAAATATGAATTCTTATGAGTGTCTGTTGAAAGGAAAGGAATTACATCACAAATTTACAAAAGAAGACAATCAAGAATCTATAAAAGCTCTAGATCAGTCAATCAAAGCTGATTCTAATAATTCTCAAGCATTTGCATGGAAGGCATGTGCTCTTGGCCAAGCTTTTGGGCGAGGATATCGTGAAGATACTGATACTTTGATGAAAGAGATAATGGATAATATTAATAAGGCTGTCGAACTTAATAATAATGATTTTGAAGCTCATAGAATGTTAGCTGAAGTTCATCTTTCTCTTCATGATTTTGATAAAGCTATAGATCATGGTGGAAAAGCCTATCAACTTAATCCAAATGATCCTAGAGTATCTTCAGTTTACGGTGAAATATTAATAAGAACGGGTAATCTAGATGAAGGAATAAAACATCTAGAAAAAGCATATGAGTTAGATCCAATACCTCAAGGACAAAATACTTCAGATAGAAGAATTTATGCTCTTTTAACAGGATATTATTTTTTAAATAATATTGAAAAATGCAATGAGTTAATTAATAAAATCACAGAATTAGATTTTAAATCTTGGTTGTTATCATATGATGTATTCACAAAAAATAATATTGAAGTAAATAATCAAAAATGGTTTGCAAAAGGTTTACAAAAATTCTCTAACTTTGACGTTAATATGGAAGTTGACCGATTTCATTTAAATAATAATAACTTACAATCAGAACTTATAAGTACTGCAAAGCAACTACTAAACAATGAGCTATAACATATGATCTATTCAAATATCCTTGAAACTATTGGAAATACACCGTCCGTAAAGATTAAAAATATCTCTATAAATAATACAAATATTTATGTTAAAGCTGAATACTTTAATCCTGCTAGTTCAGTAAAAGATCGTTTAGCTATAAGCATAATTGAGAATGCAGAAAAAAATGGATCTATAGAAAAAGGCCAGACAGTTGTTGAGGCAACTAGCGGTAATACAGGCATCGGTCTTGCTATGGTTTGTGCAGCTAAAAATTATCCTCTAGTAGTAACAATGCCAGATAGTGCATCTATTGAAAGACGAAAATTAATGAGATTTCTTGGAGCAAGAGTAATTTTAACTCCTGCATCTGAGGGAGGAACTGGTGCATATGATATTGCAAAAAGATTAGTTCATAAAAACAATTGGTTTTTTGCAAGACAATTTGAAAATGAAGATAACGCAAATATTCACGAAGAAACAACAGGTATTGAAATATATAATGACTTCAAAGATATCGGATTAGATTATTGGGTTTCTGGATACGGAACTGGAGGAACTTTCACGGGTGTTTCAAGGACTCTTCGAGAAAAACTTCCTAATACAAAATTAATATTAACGGAGCCTGATGTAGCCCCGTTAATTGCTAGTGAACATGAACAAAGTAGAAATAGTGATGGTTCGGCTGCTGAGTCTCACCCAGCTTGGAATCCTCATCCAATTCAAGGATGGACAACTGATTTTATACCTCTCGTTTTACAAGAATCTATTGATAAAGAATACTATGATGAATTAATACCAGTTTCTGGTGAAGACGGATTATTTTGGTCACATGAGTTGGCAAAAAAAGAAGGTATTATAACTGGGGTCTCAGGCGGATCAACATTTGCTATAGCAGTTGAAGTAGCTAAAAAAGCGACAAAAGGTTCAAACATTTTATGTATGCTCCCTGATACCGCAGAAAGGTATATGTCTAGTGTGTTATTTGATTCTATTGAACCAGAAATGAACGAGGAAGAACAAAAACTTTACAACTCGGTTTAAAATTTAAAGCTTTTTAGCAGGAATTCCAGCTACGGTTGTTTCATCTTCTACATCCTTTAGAACAAGACTGCCAGCAGCAACTTTTGCATTTTTACCTATGGTTATATTTCCCAAAATAGTACTAGATGCAAAAATAGAGGCACCAGATTTAATTTTTGGATGTCTATCACCAATTTCAAAGCCTTTTCCACCAAGCGTAACCCCTTGATATATGGAAACATTTTCATCGATTTTCGAAGTTTCCCCTATAACAACACCAGTAGCATGATCAATCATCACACCACCCTTTATTTTTGCAGCAGGATGAATATCAACACCAAAAACCTCTGATGCCCTATTTTGAAAAAAAAGTGCCATTGTATGTCTATCGTCATTCCATAAGCAATTTGCAGCTCTGTATGTTGCTAATCCTTGAAAGCCCTTATAAAACAAAATTGGTGTTGAAAAATATTTACAAGCCGGATCATGGTCTTTGAAAAAAACAATATCATTTATTAAATCTTGTTCTATATGTTCACATTTATGATAGACGTCCAAAATAAAGTCTTTAATTTTGTTTGATGATAATGCATCACTATTGAGTTTCGATGCTAGAACAGATGCAACTGAGTTAATTAAATTATCTTGAGATAAAATTAATTTGGTTAAATAAGGTTCAAGTGAAGGCTCAGCTTCAATTCTTAACTTAACCTCATTTTGAATTTCTTTCCAAATATTCATATCAATAATTAATGAAAAAATGCATCAGTTTATTCTATATATAAACCAAAGCCCTCTTGGAGACCTATAATGTCGTTGTGAGTATTTTTATTTGTAGATAGATAAAAGTCCTTAGACTCTTTAGTAAATAAAATGTAATTCAAAAGATCAGTATCTTTTTTTGAAAAGTCTTTTATATTGTTTGATTTACAAAATTCTGAGAAATCTTTTCTATATTCACTTATGGTCATAATTTCAGAATCATCGTCTGGAATATTTTTATCAATCTTTTTTAGAAGATTTGAATTTACTTTCCCAGGAATTTTTCCATATTTACCATTAACCAGGTCAACAAACTCTTTGTTTAAGGTCTTGTATCTTTGACCATCTAAAACATTCATTAATGCCTGCGCTCCTACGATTTGAGATGATGGAGTTACTAGTGGTACGAAACCAACGTCCTCTCTAATTCTTGGTATTTCATCAATTAAATCTTTTAATCTATGTTGTTTATTTAGATCTACTAACTGTTTTTCTAGAATACTTAGCATTCCACCAGGCACTTGATATAAAAGCATATTTATATCAACCCCTCTCATTGAACCCTCATATTGAAGATATTTTGGTCTAATCGCCTGAAAATGTTCAGCTATATTTGTTAAGAGATTCATATCAAATGGGTTTTCATCATCTTTATATATCATCGATATAAAGCTTTCTGTTGCAGTATGAGCATATAAATTACTGAATGATGATATTGATGTATCAATGTTATCAACTCCAGCCTCATAAGCCTTTAAATTTGTAGCATCAGCCAAACCAGTTGTAGAATGAGTATGAAGGTGGATTGGTATTTTTAGATTTTTTTTAAGTTTTTTAATAAGCTCGTACCCAACATTTGGTCTTAAAAGACCTGCCATATCTTTGATTGCTAATGATTTAGCTCCAATATCTTCAATATCCTTAGCCAATTTTATCCAATACTTCTCATTATGAACTGGGCTAGTTGTGTAACATATCGTGCCTTGAGAATTTTCTTTCTCTTTATTAACAAATTCTATAGAGGGTTTAATATTATCAATATCATTTAAAGCATCAAAAATTCTAAAAATATTTATGCCCTCTTTTGCTGCATTTTTTATAAATAACTCAATAACTGAATTATCATATTCTTTATAGCCAACCAGATTTTTTCCTCTTAAAAGCATCTGAAGTTTAGTTTTTTTAAATTTCTTCTTAAAAACTTTTAATCTGTCCCACGGATTTTCATTTAAAAATCTTAGGCAGCAGTCATATGTAGCTCCACCCCAAACTTCAAGAGATGAATACCCGACTTTATCAAGCTTTGATAATACTGGTAGCATATCTTCAGTCTTCATCCGTGTTGCAATTAATGATTGCTGACCATCTCTTAGGACTACTTCAGTGATATTGGGTTTATTTACAGGCATATATTTAGTAGATTAATTAATTGTATTTTAATTTATATTGAAAAAAATATAAAACTAGCCATGCGGCTAGTTTTATAAAAACGAATTATTAATCAATAAATATCGTATGTTCCTTGCCTGATTCAGAGACTCTAATAACTAGTAAATCTGAACAAGAATCTTCTAATTCAGGAGCATCTGATTCACCGCCATGAACCCAATCAGATCTTTCGAACCAATATTCGTTGTCTGAATATGTCTTCCAATCACCTGATGATTTTGATTGTGAGAGACCATCTAAAACATATACCAATGTGCCTGAAGCTGGATGAAAGTGTTTTGGTACTACATCTTGATCACAGGTTTTTCTTCTTTCAACATGCATCTCCATTCCATTTCCCATATCAAAAACTTCTGAAGACATTAGACCTGGAAATGACTGTTCTTCGGCATGATTATCAGAAAAAAGATTTAATGAAATTATCATTAATAGTGAAATAAAATAATTTAAAAACATAATATTTTTCCTCCCCGGAAAACATCATAAAAGTATCTTTATAATGTTTTAATTTATAAATAATTTGTATTGTATCTAACTAAAAACAAATATTTATATTATTATAAATGTATTCATAAATAAGGGAGAATAATATGACAAGTGAATATGAAATTTTTAGCATTATGCATATGGGATTCATCCAAAATGCTATGTATTTTGTAGGATTCGTTCTATTTACATGGCTAGGATTTAGAATGGCTAATAATATCTATAACAATCCTGATTCAAATATGCTAGGCAGAGTTCTTACTTCTGCATTTGTTGTTTTAGTTGCATTGTCGATGTATAACCTTCAACAAATTGGTGGAGCAATTCTTGGCACAGCAGTAATGCAACTAGGTGACATAGGTGCTGCGTCCGCAGAAAGAATGCAACAATATGTGGATTCACCATTGAGAGTGGGTGGCACATTACAGACAGTGTTTGTTGTTCTAATATTAGTATTTCAATTAGCGCTTACTTGGACTAAGAAGTAAGATTGATTCTTTAGGGGGTATGAACTACCCCCTTTTTTTATGATTAAAAATAAATTAACTAGTCAATTGTTATGTGTATTTATATACATAGTTTCATTCTATTTATCCTATATTCTTACACCAGAAGCAATTAATGGTATTTGGCTTAAAATTTTAATATGGCATTTATATGCTACATTATTTATATATATAGGAAGTGTTATTTTAAATAACTCAAGTCTATATGATCCTTTTTGGTCAGTAGCACCAGTACCAATAGTAATTTATTTAGCACTAGAGTCTGATAATTCTATTACATTAGACTTACTGGTTCTCACTCCAATAATATTTTGGGCTGCAAGATTGACTAGAAACTGGATTATTAGTTGGAGAGGTTTTGAACATGAAGATTTTAGATATATTGATTTAAAAAATACTAATAGAATAAATGCAGAATTTAGAAATTTTTTTGGGATACATTTATTTCCAACATTAATTGTTAATCTATGTCTTTATCCACTAATTTTTATATTTTCAAATAACGCATTTGTAACTCCATTTTTATACATAGCATCATTATTTACCTTTATGTCAGTTGTGCTTGAAACTATTGCAGATGAGCAAATGAGAGAATTTAGGAAAGATCCTTTGAATAAAGGCAAAACAATGAAATATAAATTATGGAAGTATTCGAGGCATCCAAATTATCTTGGTGAAATTGGTTTTTGGTTTGGTATTTACTTCATGGGTATAAGCTCTGGCTTAGCTCCATTTTGGATTGTATTATGCCCCCTTTCTATGTTGGCTCTTTTTGTATTTGCATCTTGCCCTATGATGGATAATAGAAGTTTAGAGAATAGGCCAGACTATAAAGAATATATGGACAAAACATCTCAACTTCTTTTGTTACCTCCAAAAAGTTAAGTTTGAGATAAGATTAATATTATGTAAAATTAATAAACATGAATGATTCTAATATTGTACAAAAATTCATATGGTTCTCTGAAAGAGCTATATTATTGTCAATTGCACTTGCTACTTTATTTGCAACTGCTTCTGAAATTATAAGAATTATTAATGTTCAAGAAGTTAATCTAAGTGATTTATTTCTATTATTTATTTATGCTGAAGTATTAGGAATGGTAGCTTCATTTTATGCAAATAATAGAATACCAGTAACATTGCCATTAATTATTGCTATGACTGCCCTGACAAGAATGATAATACTTCAGAGTAAAGATCTTAATGCTATCAATATTATTTATGAAGCCACTGGGATACTAATTCTAGCAATATCCGCATATATAATGACTCTTAAGGACAAAATAAGTCTCAAAAAACTTTTGTTAAGAGAAAAGATAGATGAATCTGACATTCCAGATTAATTGAAACAACTAAATTTTTAATTCACTCATCGAATCACAGATCGAATTAAAATCTTTTACTATTTCATCTATTATCTGTTGTACAGGTTTTATTTCATCGATTAATCCAGATGACTGACCAGATAAAGCAGGAGCTGCTTCCATGTCACCTCCAAAATATAAATCTTTGATATTCATTAGAGCTGTCATATCCATTTCACCCTTTTCATCAATGTCTTTAGTTAAGTCTGTTTTCAGTGCTCTAATCACTGGTTTTGATTTTTTATTTAAGATGTATGTGCCATCAATTCCAGAATTAATAATTTTATTTTTAAAATTATCATGAACTGGGCTCTCTTGACTTGAAACAAATCTTGTTCCCATTTGAATTCCCTCTGCGCCTGCAGCAAATACAGCAGCCATTCCTGCTCCGTCTGCAATACCTCCTGCGGCAATTATTGGCAAGTCTAAATTTTGTTTTATTGATTGAATTAGAACTAAAAGACCAACCTCAATTGGACTTTTAAATCCTCCACCTTCTGTTCCCTCAACAACAAGACCATCAACACCAGCATTTGCTGCTTTAATTGCACCTTCTAGACTTGGAACAGCGTGATAGACAGTTATTCCTGCATCTTTTAATGTTCCAACATATTTTGTAGGATCGCCTGCAGAAGTTGTTACAAATCTAACACCCGATTCAACACAAAAATTAACCATTGAATCATCTTTGAGAAATAATAAAGGTAAATTAACTCCGAATGGTTTATCAGTTAATTCTGACATCATTTGAATTTCTTTTTTACAATTATCAATTTCACCAGATGAAGTTTCTATTATTCCCATTCCACCTGCTTCACAAACTGCTGATGCAAGTCGACTTCTTGCTATCCAACCCATTGGAGCTTGAATAATGGGATATTTTGATCCTGTATGAGCTGTAACTCTATTCATTAGATAATTGTATATATAAATTTATAAAATAGAATTCTTATCTAGGACTTTCTTTTCAACGCTAAATCCCTCAGGATTTCCATTAATAAAGTCAATAATTAGTTGGGCATACTCAGGTCCTGCCTCCTCTTGTACAAAGTGTCCTGGACCATTGATTACAATTTCATTTGCAGTTGGTATTCTCTTTAATAACTTAACAATTTCTGGATTATTACCAGTAACTGGATCATTATCTGAGTTTGCAATCAAAAAAGGTTTATTCCACTTTTCTAAGACTTTTCTATATGCCATTTCATTTTTTCTAATTTCGCTTGGAATTAAATAAGGAAAAATTTGCGCTCCTGCTTTATAAGATGCATTTGGGTATGGAGCCTCATAAGCATAACTCTCTTCTTCAGAAACAGATCCAAGAACTCTCATAATACCGCCAATATCAATATTATCTGTATAGGTTGAATATCTAATCCAATTTGTGAAGCCATCGCCACCAACAAATTCTTCCCAGGTTGCCGGTCCCTGCAACCATATCGTAAATTTAAATATTGGCCATAATATATAACTTCGTAAATCATTTACAAAACCTCTTCCAGTTGCGGGTAAGCTAGTGTTAGTCGCAATGATCCTATCAAATCTTTCTGGTTCTTCTGCTAAAACTCTTAATCCCACTGGACCACCCCAATCATGAAAATGAGCAGTAATATTATTTAAATCTAATTCAACAATTAATTGAGTCATTTTGTCTACATGCATTTGATGCGAATAGTCACTTGTTAAGATATATTTATCTGATTTACCGAATCCAACCATATCTGGTGCAATAACTCTAAACCCTTCGTTGACAAGTGTTGGTATCATCTTTCTAAATAAATAACTCCATGTAGGTTCTCCGTGGAGTAGATAGATAATCTGACCATCTTTAGGTCCTTCGTCAATATAATGGATTCTTGTATCTTCAATAGTTAAATAATTTGCTTTAAACGGATAGTCTTTTAAGTTTTCAAATCGTTCGTCTGGGGTTCTTAATATACCAGGTGAAACTAAATTAAATCTATCATAATTAATTGATGGTTCAGAGTTTCTAATATATAGAAATAGTCCTATGCATATAACTAAGACAAAAAATAAAATTGAAAAAACTTTATTCACTAATATTCTCCAGTAATATAATAAAAGATAATATATTGACGTAATATATGTCAAAGGTGTTTTAGTTATGATAGTTAAAAATAAAGTTATACCAAATGAAGAACAAATAAATGGTTTTTTAGAGAATCCTGAAATTGGTCCAATTTCAATGGTTAATTTACTTAAATATAAAGATAAAGCTATCTATGAGGACGGACGTGATACCAATCTTACCGGTGAAGAAGCATATAAACTTTATGCGAGCGAAGTTATAAATTTTGTCGAAAAATATGGAGGTGAGTTCATCTTTGCAGGTAAGGTTAGCAGATTGATGTTAGGTGAAGTTGATGATTTGTGGGATGCTGTTGCAATTGCTAAATATCCAAATAGAAAAGCAATGCTAGATATGACTATGGATCCAGGATATCAAAAGATTCACGTTCATAGAGATGCTGGATTAGAAGGACAATTAAACATAGAAACTATTGATTAAAAAATTATGAAAAAGTTATTAATACTATTAAGTTCTGTTATTACAATTTATCTAATCGGCCTATTGGCCTTAAATTCACATACCGTCCAAGATAGACTCCTAAATATTGGTCTACAAAATATCGTCAATAACGAGCAATTTTTAGATAAGGAAGACAGCTTAAAAGTTGTTATTTGTGGTTCCAGGTCACCTCTTCCATCTCCTGGACGAGCAGAATCATGTGTTCTTGTAGAAGCTGGTGATGATATATATATTTTTGACATGGGCAATGGGAGTATTAATAATCTTCAAGAATTTCAGGTTCCATGGACAAATGTTAAAGCAGTCTTAATTACTCATATGCACTCAGATCATATGGCAGATTTACCTGATGCCCATCTTCAGTCTTGGGTTCAAGGAAGAAATGCACCATTAATGGTATATGGACCAGAAGGAATAAATCTTGTTACCAAAGGATTTGAGTTAGCATACTCAGCAGATTATCAGTATAGAAATGAACATCATGGTGATGAAATTTTACCAATGAGTGTATCTGGATTTAATGCAGTTGAAATAATTGATAATGAATTAATTCCAAATGATACACCAGGATTAGAAATATTACCTTTTGTAGTAGATCACCATCCAGTAAATTCAGCTTTTGGTTTTAAAATATCCTACAAAGGAAGAACAGTTGTTATAAGTGGTGATACTATTAATGATGGGAGTGTCCAAAAGTATTCGCAAGACATAGATTTATTAATTCATTCTGCTATATCAATAGATATTGTTGAGAGGATGAGAAAAGTTTCCCCAACACCTCAATTAAACAAAATTCTATTAGATATACAGGATTATCACACCAGCATAGAGGAAGCAGGTGTAATTGCTAGAAGTGCGAATGTAAAACACCTACTTATTTACCATTCCATACCAACACCTCGGAATAATGTTATGGAAAGAGTATTTTTTAGACCTATTGAGAATGTATTTAAAGACTATACACTTTCTGACGATGGAACAAGAGTTGTTATGCCGGTTGATAGTAGTGAAATTATTATTGATAAAATAAATTAATGGCATTATTTCCAAATAAACTAAATAATGAATATCAAGGTTCAAAAATAGCAATTTATGGGCTTTACCCTATTTTTGCTTTATATATATTTAGATCACTTGTACATTTTTTATCAGAAAATGCAGGTCTTGTTGGAATTGCAACTATAAAAGAACTTCCAATTATAGATACTATAGATCCTAATAATCTAGTTTATTTGTTTGCATCACTTTGGGGAGCGACACAAGTATCATTAACTTTAATTTTATTAATTTTATTTATTAAATATAAAAGTCTCGTGCCACTAATATATATGATATGTCTTTTAGATCATTGCTTTAGATTGATTTCAGGCTATCTTCATCCTCTAACTCAAGATTATTATATAAATACGCCTCCAGGAGTTATAGGTAATATACCAATACTTATATACTTTATGTTAATGTTTTACTTATCTTTAAAAAAAGGAAATAACTAACGTGATAGATTTGTATTTTTCATATAGGAGTCCATATTCATACCTAATACTACCGAGGATGCTTAAGCTAAAGAATAAATATAAGGTAGATATAAATTTTAAAATTGTTTACCCAATAGCGATAAGGATGCCTGAGTGGTTTGATAACAAAAATATATTCTTTTTTATCCCGTTCATGATGGATTTTAAAAAGAAGGCAAAAAAATTAAATATACCTTTAAATATGCCTTTAAAGCCAGATCCAATTAGGCAAAATACATTAACTGGAAAAATATCTGATCACCAGCCATATATATTTGATGTATGCCATATGGGTCAGCTAATGAGTAACAGAGGTAAAGGAATAGAATTTGCTTATGAATTATCAACTTTAATTTGGACAGTAAAAGATTGGAATACTGATGATAAATTTAAGAATCTTTTAGCAGATTTTGGTGAAGACTTAGATGAAGTAAGAGAATCTATGAAATTAAATGAAAAAAGTTTAGTTGAAGAGATTGAAATGAATCAATTAGATCAAAAGGAAGCTGGCCATCATGGTGTTCCATTGAATGTTTACAAAGGTAAATATTATTTTGGTCAAGATGATCCATTTGAGGAATTAATCACTGAATTAATTAATGATGGAGTGATTGCAGATTTTGTATGAAGGTATTAAGAACGCCTGATAAGTATTTTAAAAATATAAAGGGATATCCTTTTAACCCTATTTATACAAATATTGTTGCCGAAGATGGCACTAAAATAAGAATTCATCATATAGATGAAGGTCCAAGCGATGGTCCAACTTTATTGGCTATGCATGGTCAACCTGTTTGGAGTTATTTATATTCTAAAATGATACCTATTTTAAATGAATCGGGTATAAGAGTTATTGCTCCAGACCTTGTTGGATATGGTAAATCGGATAAACCAGCATCAAGAGAGGATTATAGTTATCAAAAACAAGTTGACTGGATGAATCAATGGCTTGTTGAAAATGATTTAAATAATTTAATATTTTTTGGTCAAGATTGGGGAGGATTAATTGGTCTAAGAATGATTGTAGATAATCCAGATAGATTTATTAAAATATCTATGGGTAATACAGGATTACCATATATGCCTAATACTCCACAAAGTGTGATTGATGAAGTAAAAGAATTTAGGAAATCTAAACTTAAACTTACTCCACTAAGTATGTCAAAAGAAGTTAGTATGATGGATTCTGGTAAAACTCATCCTGCTTTAAAATTCATGTATTGGCAAAAGTTTTGTTGGGATACTAAAAATCTTCCAGTTGGCTTATTGAATTCGTCAATGATGGAAAAAAAGCCAAGGAAAGAAATTAGAAACCATTATATTCTTCATAAACTAGGTTTATCTAAAATATCACCTTATATGAGTGACTTAATGAAAGCTTATGAAGCGCCATTTCCATCTCCTAAATATAAAATGGCGTGTAGAGCTATGCCAAGTCATGTACCAATTATTCCTGATAAATCATTAGAGGCTCAAAAGAAAGCAAGAGAATTCTTTAATAAAACTGAAAAACCATTTTTGTCTGTTTTTGCCGGTAATGACCCTATTACAAATAATATGGAACAAGATGTATTAAATATGGTTCCAAATGCTATTAAAGCTGAAAACATTGGTGGAGGTCATTTTTTTCAATGGACTAAAGCTAAAGAATTATCTAAAGTACTAGTTGATTTTATAAAAGATTAAATATGATTGAATTATATACATCCCCTACTCCAAATGGTCATAAAGTATCTTGTACATTAGAGGCCATGAACCTTGAATACAATGCAAAACTCGTAAATTTAACAGATGGAGATCAACACAAGCCAGAGTTTTTAAAAATTAGTCCAAATGGAAGAATTCCTGCAATTATTGATAAAGGAAATAATAACTTACATATGTTTGAATCAGGAGCAATAATGATCTATCTTGCTGAAAAGACTGGGCTTTTAATGTCAAACGATCCTTTAAAAAAAGCAAAAGTTCTTGAGTGGCTTATGTTTCAAATGGGTGGTGTTGGTCCAATGATGGGTCAGGCAAACGTATTTTTTAGATACTTCCCTGAAAAGTTGCAGCCGGCAATAGACAGATATCAAAATGAAAGTAGAAGGCTTTTTGAGGTTCTTGATAAACATCTTAGTGATCACGAATGGTTAGCAGGAGAATATTCTATAGCTGACATAGCCAATTGGTGCTGGGTAAGAACTCACAATTGGTCTGGAGTATCCACTGATGGTCTAAATAATCTAGATAGATGGAAAAATGCTATGTATGATCAACCAGGTATGAAAAAAGGTATAAAGGTCCCTGTTCCAATTGAAAATCTTCTAAAAGATAAAGAAAAACAAAAGGAATTTGTTAAAAATTCTGGGAAGATTGTTAAAACTTAAGGAGAAGCCTATGATTAAACTATACTTAACACCAGGTACCAGAGCAGGAAGAGTTGCATGGTTACTTGAAGAGCTTGAAATTGAGTATGAACTAGAAATATTACCTTTTACTAAAGAGGGATTAAAATCACCAGAACACAGAGCAAGGCATTCTTTGGGGAGAGTTCCAGTAATTGAAGATGGTAATGTTACTATTTTTGAATCTGGAGCAATAATTCAATATATTCTTGATAAATATGGCGAGGGTAGACTCAAACCTGATATAAATTCTGATCAATATCCATACTATCTTCAATGGTTTCATTTCTGTGAAGGAATGGTAATGCCTCCAATGAATCAAATTGTGGTTCAAACAGTGCTGCTTCCACCTGACAGAAGAGATGAGACAGTTTTAAATCAAGCTAAAAATCTACTTTCTAAATCTTTATTGCCAGTTAACGAATTTTTAGATGGTAAAGATTACTTAATTGGTGAATTTTCAGCAGCTGATTGTATGTTAGGACATTCCTGTTTTATGGCAAATAGATTAGGTTGTGTAAGTGAAGATATGGTAAATATAAAAAACTATGTTGCTAATATTGAATCTAGGGAGGCTTTTCAAAAAGCAATAAAGCTTGGTGAAGAAACAGGCAATCCAATTGGATAGAATTTGATGTCAGATCCCATAAAAGTCTTTGGAAATGTTGGATCTCCTTATACTCAAAAAATCTTATCTTTGCTGAGATATAAAAATATTCCCTACACTGTCTCATGGGGTGATGTGGTTCAAAATTTGTCTTTTTTAGATATTCAACCTCCAAAGCCAGTTTTATTACCAACAATAGTATTAAAAGACAAAAATGGTTCAGACATTTGTAAAACTGATACAACACCAATAATAAGATATCTTGAAGATATCTATAAAGATAAGTCTGTAATCCCGAACTCATCTGTTTTACGTTTTCTAAATTATTTACTAGAGGACTTTGCTGATGAGTGGACTACAAAATACATGTTCCATTACAGATGGTATTTCAATGAAGATGCTGAGAACGCAAAAAAAATGCTAGTTCTTCAACATAAAATTGATATTGATGATGAATCAATGAACCAATTTAGTGATGTAATTGCAGATAGACAGATTAATAGACTATGGGTTGTAGGATCAAACAATGATACTGCAAATCTAATTGATCAAAGTTATAAAAGATATTTACTATTGATGGAAAATCATCTTAAACATTTACCTTTTATGTTTGGACAACGACCCTCATCATCAGATTTTGGTTTATATGGTCAACTCACACAACTAGTCGGATTTGATCCTACACCAAGAAATATTGCATACAAAAATTCGCCAAGAACAGTTTCATGGGTAAATATAATGTCTGATTTATCTGGCTTACATGATAGTGGAGGAATAGGTGAATTCTTTGGAGTAAAAGGTAATAAATCAGATAACAAAAGTAAATTAAATTACTTTGATGATAATGATTATGGTTGGATTGATATAGATAATATTCCTGATTCACTTATTCAAATATTTAACGAAGTGGGAAAAGTTTATATTCCTTGTCTAATTGCAAATGCAAAAGCATATGAAAATGGTGATGAGGTTTGGGAAACGAATATAGATGGTTCAATATGGAAACAAAAAACATTTCCCTATCAAGTAAAGTGTCTCAATTGGATAAAGGATGAGTTCAATAAATTATCAGCTAATGATAAAAAAACTACTCTAGATCTAATTGGCGGAAGTGGTTGTGAAGATATTTTAGACTGATTTTTCAGATCTGTAGTGATAAAAGAAAAATATTGTAGAAACAGCTGTTAATAAATGCCAGATTCCATGAGCCTGAATAAGAGAATCTGGGTTACAAAATTCTGAATTCGGATTAATAGTTAAGTTACCTTGAAGCCATATTAACCAAGCAGCAATGTATGCAGTCATTCCAGCAAAGTACCATATGTATGTTCTTTTTCCAGTTGGTTTTTTGTTAGCTATAAGACCAGGTAACCAAAAAAATATAATCCACCAATACTCACCAATATTTTCAAATACATCAATTGGAAATATTCCAAAAATCATTAGCACTAAAAAGCCTACAAAACCTGAAAAAAATCTCATCCCTGGAGACCAAAATCTATATAAAAACTCACTTATAACCCATAATCCTATTGATACTCCAAATAAATCTAAACCAATCCCCATACCATAGCCAAATAACCCTCTTAGTAATGCATAGAAAATAACAATGGAGAAGTATGTGGTTAAGAGCGTATTTACAGACCAATTAGACATTTTGTAACAGTTATAGAGCCAGGGAAGAATTATGTACATAACCATACTCAAATTATCAGCCCAGCCACCCCACTCAGTGTTTGTTCCATGCATCATCATTGATCCAGGTCCCAAATAAACAACAGCGACACCATAAAGAATTGTTATTTTATTTAAACCAGAAAATTCATTAAAAGATGTTTCATTTGTAAGCTTATGTAAGATATATAGTCCGGCTACCATAAAACCAAGATTGGTTAATGTATTTATAGGTTCTCTAAAAACACCTCCACTAACTCTTTCACACCACCTTGATGCTTCTCCAATGAGAGCTAATGATTCAGTTGATTGAATTAATTGAAAATAGCTTAGGATATAAAAAACTAATAAGAAAATAATACTTATTATCAATGTAATAGCAAATGCATTTTCTTTTACAAATAAATTATTCATTGATGTTATTAAAAAAGACCATACCCTCTTTCATTACAAAAATGACATTTTCCATATTATTTATGTCTTCCAGAGGATTTCCAGAAATAGCTATTATGTCAGCGATCTTTCCTACAGAAATAGAACCTAGATTATCTGATTCGCCAAGGAGATCAGCTGTAGTTATAGTTGCTGACACTAAAGCATCCATTGGGTTCATTCCATATTTGACCATATATACAAATTCTTCCCAGTTTGTACCATGTGCTTGAACCCCAACATCTGTCCCAAAAGCAATTTTTACACCTTTTTTATGTGCTTTTTCAAATGTTGAACCAATTTTAGGACCTACAGACGCCGCCTTAGGTCTTACAATTTCTGGAAAATAATTATCAATTTTAGATTTTTTTGCAACAAATTCACCAGCAGAAATTGTTGGCACATAATATGTTCCTCTTTCGATCATTAAATCCATAACTTCTTCAGTCATAAAGGTTCCATGTTCAACTGAATCTACTCCAGCAAGTACTGCTCTTTTCATTCCTTCTGCACCATGGGCATGAACAGCTACCCACATACCATAATCCTTTGCAGCTGATACGACTGCTTTAACCTCATCTTCTGTAAATTGAGGATTATCTCCTGATTTAGCAACACTCAATACGCCCCCGGTAACAGTAAGTTTTATTCCATCAGCACCATCTTTATATCTTTGTCTGACGGCTGTATAAGCTTCATAAGGTCCGTTTATTACTCCTTGCTCCGGTGACGGAAAATCATAATCATCAATTGATTTACCGTTTGTTGGATCAGCATGACCGCCTGTTGTTGCAATACTTTTTCCAGATGTAAAAATTCTAGGCCCTATAACATGATTAGCTGCTATTGCATCTCTTAAAGATATTGAAACAAATCCACTATCTCCAACTTGTCTAACAGTTGTGAAACCAGCTTTAAGAGTCTTTGCTGCATGAGCAGTTGCTAAAATTGCTTCTGTTTCTCTTTCTACTTTTATAGGTCTTTCTGCTTTTGACTGATATTCTTGACCTAAATGGACATGCATATCCATTAGACCAGGCATCACAAATAGATTTCTTAAATCATAAAGTACATCATCTTTTTCTAATTCGACGAAGCCTTTTTTAATTGCAGTAATACGATTACCATCAACAATAATTGAAGATTTATTTATAATCTTTGAATTTTCAACATCAAGATAACTTGATACATAAATTACGGACGAAGCTTTTACAAGTCCAGCAGATAATAATAAAAATAAATATATCTTACGCATATACTTATTTTAACTTAAATTTAGTGAAATTTTATAAGGCCCCTTCAAGCTCAGGTAAAGCATTAAATAAATCTGCAACTAAACCATAGTCAGCGACTTGGAATATTGGAGCATCTTCATCTTTGTTGATTGCAACTATAACCTTAGAATCTTTCATGCCGGCAAGATGTTGAATGGCTCCTGAAATACCAACCGCAATATAAAGATCTGGAGCAACTATTTTTCCTGTTTGACCTACTTGATAATCATTTGGAACGAAGCCAGCATCAACTGCCGCTCTTGATGCACCAACAGCTGCGCCAAGTTTATCAGCAATAGAATCTAATAAATGGAAATTATCTCCAGACTGCATACCTCTTCCACCAGAAATTACAATATTTGCTGCAGTTAATTCTGGTCTATCACTTTGAGCTAATTCTTCACCAACAAATTTACTAATATTTGATGAGCCTTCATCATTTATTTCTTGAACCTCAATCCCGGAATTATTTGTTCCAACAGGATCAAAGGCTGTAGACCTGACTGTTATTACTTTTACACTATCATTTGATTTTACTGTTGCAATACAACTACCAGCATAAATAGGTCTTTTAAAAGTGTCGTCAGATTCAACAGATATAATATCTGAAATCTGTTGCGAATCTAATTTTGCAGAAACTCGTGGCATAAGATTTTTTCCAAATGTTGTTGCGGGTGCAAGAATATGTGTAAATCCGTCACAATTTGCAAGAACCAGTGCAGAAACATCCTCTGCTATTAAATTTGAGTATGTCTCACTATCACATTTTAAAACTTTAGATACGTTATCAAGTGACTGACATTCACTAATAACATCATCAATATTTGAACCAGCAACTAATATAGATATGTCTCCAGAAAGAGAATTAGCAGCTGCAACTGTATTAAAAGTTGAGCCTTTTAAGGAATTATTATCATGTTCTGCTATAACTAAAATACTCATTGAATCACCTTTGCTTCGTTTTTTAACTTATCAACTAAATCATCTACTGTTTCAACCATAATGCCTGCTTCCCTTGATGGTGGTAACTCTACAGACAACAATTCAGTTCTAGAACCTAAGTCAAGACCAAGATCTGATGCTGGTATAACGTTTAATTCCTTCTTTTTAGCCTTCATAATGTTTGGTAATGATGCATATCTCGGCTCATTTAATCTAAGATCTGTTGTTATTATAGAAGGTATAGTTAATTCAAGTGTTTGAAGACCACCATCAATCTCTCTTGTTACAGTAACTGATGAATCATTTATTTTAACTTCTGATGCATTGGTTGCTTGAGGGTAATCAAGCAATGCACCAAGCATTTGTCCAGTCTGATTATTATCACCATCGATAGCTTGCTTGCCTAGTATTATTAAATCAGGTTTTTCATCTTCAATAATTTTCTGAAGAACTTTGGCTATTGCTAAGGGCTCTAGCAAAGATTCAGTCTCAACTAAAGTAGCTCTATCAGCTCCAAGAGCTAATGCTGTTCTTAATTGTTCTTGAGAATCTGATTGTCCCACACTTACAGCAATAACTTCAGATGCTGTTCCAGACTCTTTTAATCTTACAGCCTCTTCTAATGCAATTTCACAAAATGGGTTAACTGCCATTTTAACATTATTCAAATCAACATTTGTGTTGTCGGATAAAGGTCTTACTTTAACGTTATAATCAACAACTCTTTTTATTGGAACTAAAATTTTCATAATTAATATTTCTTATAAATTAACTTGTAAATTGTACTTATTTATATGTATATTTAATATAAGTTTTGATTATTTTTAAATATTTTTAATATAAATACTATTTATAATATAGTATAATTATAATGTATTTTTATTTACTAATACAACACTAAAATCTTATGCACAGAGAAGTAATGGAATACGACGTTGTCATAGTTGGAGGCGGTCCTTCAGGACTTGCTGCGGCCATCAAATTCGCACAGCTTAATCAACAAAATAATACAGATCATTCTATATGTCTTCTCGAAAAAGGTTCAGAAATAGGAGCACACATACTTTCTGGAAATGTATTTCAACCAAACGCATTAGATGAGTTAATACCTAACTGGAAAGATCTTAATGCTCCTCTTAACGTTCCAGTAAAAAAAGATAAATTATTATTTCTTTTGGAGAAAATTGGCATACCAGTACCCTCTTTTGTAATGCCTCCAATGAATAATCATGGTAATTACGTCATTAGTCTCGGTAATTTATGTAGGTGGCTTGGAGAACAAGCTGAACAAATGGGAGTAGAAATATTTCCTGGATTTCCTGCCAGTAAAATTTTAATAGAGGATGATAGAGTTGTTGGCGTTCAAACAGGTGATATGGGGATTTCTGAATCTGGAGAAGTAAAGCCGGGTCATGAGCCTGGTATCGAAATTAGAGCCAAATATACAATTTTGGGAGAAGGATGTAGAGGTCATCTTGGAAAACAAGTAATTCAAAAATTTAATTTGTCTAATGGAAAAGATCCACAGCACTATGGAATTGGTTTCAAAGAAGTATGGAAAATTAAACCCGAGATGCATGAAGAAGGTTTAGTTGTTCATACAAATGGTTGGCCAACACCTTTTGATACACCATCCGGTTCATATTTATATCATGGTGAAAATAATGAAGTTTATCTTGGTTACGTAATACCCTTAGATTATAAAAATCCTCATCTCAGTCCATTTGATGAGTTTCAAAAATGGAAAACACATCCATCAATAAAAAAATATCTTAATGGTGGTGAAAGATTAACCTATGGTGCCAGAGCTTTAATAAAAGGTGGATTACAGTCTCTACCAAAAATGGAATTTCCTGGCGGACTGCTTATTGGATGTAATGCTGGTACTCTTGTTTTTTCAAAAATTAAAGGCTCTCATACTGCAATGAAATCAGGCGAGATTGCCGGTCAACATATATATGAAGAGCTACAAGATTCATCTAATGAGTCTTATGACTCAAGAATTGAAAATTCATGGATTTATGATGAACTATACAAATCAAGAAATTTTGGTCCTTTCTTCCACAAATATGGAGCCCTAATAGGAGCCGCATTTAATGCGATTGATCAATTTATTTTTAGAGGTAAACTACCATTTACTCTAAATCACCCTACTCCTGATTATGCATGTTTAAAGACAGCTGAAGAAATGCCAAAGATTGAGTACTCAAAACCAGATGGTGTATATTCCTTTGATAAGTTATCTTCAGTTTATCTATCAAATACAAATCACGAAGAAGATCAGCCATGCCATCTTCAGTTAAAAGATTCATCAATTCCAATAAGTGTTAATCTTCCAATGTATGATGAGCCAGCACAAAGGTACTGTCCTGCAGGTGTTTATGAAGTTGTAGAAAAAGACAACCAAAAAAAGTTTGTGATTAATGCCCAAAACTGTGTGCACTGTAAGACTTGTGATATAAAAGATCCATCACAGAATATTAATTGGGTCTCGCCTGAGGGTCCTGGCGGACCTAATTATCCGAATATGTAATTATGAAAAATTATCTGTATCCAATTTTATCAATAACATTACTTTCGTGTTCATCTGTTGAAGTACAGGAAATAAATGATGATATTGTTGAGATAGATGAAAATATTAAATTTATTAGTTATCTTGAAAATGATTGGGAAAAAAATTTAGATGAAAATCCTTTATTTGCATCATACGTTGGAGACAAAAGAGCAAATGATAAGATTAATTCTAATAGTATTAGTCAATTTAATGAAGAAAGACAGTCAGAAATAGATTCACTCAATGAGCTATATGAAATTGATCAATCTAAGTTAAATGAGGAAAACAAACTTAACTTCAAATTAAAAGAATTTGGGCATAAAAGCAGCATTGGTCTAACAGATTTTCCGATTTATTATCTTAGATTGAATCAACGTGGAGGTATACAAAGCTTTTATGAAACGGGAAATAGATTAGTCTATAACACAAAAGATGATTATTTTGATTGGTTATCAAGATTAAAACAGTTTCCAGCTAATATTATTAACTCTCTTGAAATTAACAAAGAAGGTCTGTCTAAAGGTATAACTCAACCAAAATTAATCACACAAGGTGTTGTAACTCAAATCGATGCAATATTGAATAGCAATATTGAAAACAATCCATATTTAAAAGTATTTTTAGAAGCTGATGAATCAATAGTTTCTGTAGATGAAAAAAATCAATTAATTCAGGAAGCCAAAGATCTCATTATTAACGAAATTAATCCAGCATACGAAGAATTAAATTTATTTTTAAAAAATGAATATTTAACTAAATCAAGAGATTCCATTGGAATTGGTGATGTTCCTGGTGGAAGAAAACATTATGAGTATCTTGCTAAGTATTTTACAACTACCAATCTAACACCTGATGAAATACATCAAATTGGTTTGGATGAGATTGAAAGAATTCGCTCAGAAATGAATGAAATTATTAAGCAAGTTAATTGGGATGGAGATTTTAATTCCTTTTTGGATTATTTAAGAACTAGTCCAAGATTTTATTATGATAATTCTGAGGATTTATTTAATGCATATCTAATAATGTCAAAAACAATTGATCCATTATTAACAAAAATCTTTAAAGTTTTTCCTAGAGCGCCATACGGTGTAATACCTATCCCTGACGAATCTGCTCCCTTCACTACTACTGCTTACTACAATAGTCCAAGCCCAGGTAGACCAGGATATTTTTATGCAAATTTATATAAACCTGAATCCAGACCTAAATATGAAATCCCTGTATTAACAGTTCATGAAGCAGTACCAGGTCATCATTTTCAAATTTCAATTGCACAGGAATTAGAAAATGTTCCTTCATTCAGGAAATATCAAGGAATTACCGCTTTTGTTGAAGGATGGGGTTTATATAGTGAAGAACTAGGCGAATTTATGGGTATCTATGATGATCCGTATGATAAATTTGGACAGTTAACCTATGATATGTGGAGAGCTATAAGACTAGTTGTTGATACTGGTATGCACTATAAAGGTTGGTCAAGAGAGGAAGCAATAAATTTATTTATAGAAAATTCAGCTAAATCTATATTAGATATAAACAATGAAGTTGATAGATATATTGCATGGCCGGGTCAAGCATTGGCATACAAAATTGGTCAATTAAAAATCTTAGAACTAAGAAATAGAGCTGAAAGATTATTAGGTGAAAAGTATGACATTAAAGATTTTCATCACGAAGTGCTTAAAAGAGGTTCTCTTCCTTTGGATTTGCTCGAGTATTATATCGATGAGTGGATTGCTAAAACCTTGAGCTCTTAGTTCTTCTACATCTCTCACTGCAATAGACTACATTTGCCCAATTTTTTTCCCATTTCTTTCTCCAAGAAAATGGTTTTTTACATACTGGGCAAATTTTCTTTTCTAATTTAAGTTTTTTATGCAATGTTTCCTATCTTATGTTTAAGGTTTTCACTCAGAACATATAGTGATTTATTTTCTATATAATTTTTTTCCAAAGCGAGATCAACAAACTTATAGTATATATTTCTATCAAAAAAACCTTCAATATGATTTCTTACATGCACTAAAGGTATCTCTGAATTATTATATTTAATTAATCTAGTAGTATTTAATTCATTAAGTACAAATTCATAGTCCATATTTGTGACTAGTTTTATATTATTATCGGTTATTTCAAAATCAATAATTTTATATGGTGCTAACTCAACCTTCACAGGAACTTTTTCAACTGGAGTTACCAAAAAATAATTATCATCATCTTTTCTAATTACAGTTGAGAATAAGTTAATAAGTTTTTTATTCTTTATTGGAGAATCGTTATGAAACCAATTACCCTCTCGATCAATAAAAAATTCTTGCCCTTCGCATAATTCAGGATTCCATTTATCCACCGGTGGAAAATCTTTTTGTCCTTCAAGATCTTTTTTTATTTTAGAAATATTCATTTACAGCTGTTACTAAAACATATGATCCAATGAAGCATAGGATCAATGACATGATTGATAATATATATTTATTTTTATAAATATTAAAATTTTTATACTTCGAATTTGTTAAGACGTAACTTAAAAAAATAAACCATAATGCAGATGTGATAGAAAAGTATATTGGATATAAATATAAATAAATACCAATGAGACTGTCTATTAAAATGCTAAATAGTGAAACAAAAAATAAAAATGCTTTTATGTTAAAAATGTTTGTAATTAATCCGATGTAAAAACTATTATTTTTAGATGTTATAGGACTAGCATTGTCTGATGATTGAGTATCACCTGATAAATACATAGTTAATCCTAGATAAAGAATATATATACCACCAACTAAACTTATTACAAATTTATAAAGATCGTTAGCTAAAATTATTAAAGAAATGCCACTGATAGCCAGAATACAATGAATCAATATTCCAAAACCAATACCTAGAGATGTTTTAATACCTTCCAATCTTCCATGAATAGAAACTTGTCTTATAACTATAGCGGTATCAGGTCCTGGACTTGTTAATGCAATCAAATGAGCAAAGGCTGACCAAATAAACATAACTAACTTAAAACAATTGAGGGTTCAATTTCTAGGCTTACATTAAAAGTATCAAAAACTTGCTGCTTTATATGATCTGCGAAATCTATAACATTATGTTGACTAGCATTTTTATTTGTAACTATTACAAGAGAATGATTTTTATATATCTCAACGTTGTCAAATTTTTTTAAATCATTTTTAATTAATTCAATAAGCCTAGCTGATCCAACTTTAACTTTAGAAGAATCGATCTCCCATAGAACCAAATCATCAAATGAAAATTTATTTGTCTTAATATTTTTTTTATTCATAACAGTATTTTTAAAAAAGCTACCTACATTTGGCACTACCGATGGATCGGGTAAGGTAAAAGACCTAATACTTGTTATCATCTTTGATACATCATGCGTGGTCATATTTTTTGGATTTATATTGTTATTGGTCATGTATTTTTTAACTGACTCATAAGTTAGGTTATGTTCTTGACATATGTCTGTATGAAAATCTATGTTATATATCACAAAATTATTATCTTTAAATATTGAATGCCTATAGGAAAAATAACAATCGTCTTTACTTAAAGTACTGAATTTATTGTTGATGTAATCATAGCAGTCAACACTCTTGATTAAATTTGAAACCTCCTGGCCGTAAGCTCCTATATTTTGAATAGGTGCAGCTCCAACACTACCAGGAATAGAGGATAAATTTTCAAATCCCATGATATTGTTATTAATTGTAAAATTTACAAACTCATGCCAATTAACCGAAGAGCCAGCTGAGATAGTATTATCTGTTTTATTAATATTAATATTTGTAAAGTTGGGTTTTACAACAATACCTTGATAAAAGTCTGGTAAGACAACGTTTGTTCCTTCACCTATAACAAGCACAGGTGCGTCCTTAGATTTTACAAATTTATGAAATTCAATAAAATCATTCTTATCATTTAGTTCGATGTAGCAATCTGCAATAGAGTTTATTTGTAATGAATTACTGATTAATTTTTTATTATAAATTTTCATTTTTTAAAAAATTAAGAGCATTTTCAACATCCTCTTGAGTGTCAATACCATTAGGAATTTGTTCGTCATATTCAGATACATATATAGAATAATTATTTTCAAGAAATCTTAGCTGCTCTAGCTTTAAAGACAATTCGCTTTTAGTTGGTTTTAATTTTACTAATTCATTTAATGTTTTGAATGAATATCCATAAATGCCTATATGTCGTTTTGGATCTTCTATGTTGCCAGTTCTTACAAAATTTGTTGCATAACCGTTCATATCGGTTTCGACTAAAACACAATTTTGGTTTGTTAGTTCATAATCTGATTTTATTAATGTTGAAACTGTAATCACATCACACTGATTTTTGTGATATTCATTTATTACTTTAATTACTAGATCACTTGGTATAAATGGCTCATCACCCTGAAGATTGAGAATTAATGTGTCCTCATCTAAATCTAACTTTGCAGCTGCTTCACAAATTCTATCTGTACCAGAAATGTGTTCAGATGATGTCATTATCACATTCTTTGAAATCTCAAATACATTTTGCTTAATTAAATTTGAATCAGTTGCAACATAAGTATTTTCAGTGATACTTAATGCATTCAAAACTGCTCTTTGGATTATTGATTTGCCTTGAAGGTCTATCAAAGGTTTATTTTTTAATCTGGTAGAGCCAATTCTTGAAGGAATTAGAATAAACGTATTTTTGATCATATTATGAAATCAATTTAAGTTTTTTATCTAAACTATCAATAAATTTACTATTTAAGTCTGCATCAATTTTTAAATACCAAATTTTATTATTATCAAAATCTTTACATTTCGAAGCATCTTTTTCTGTCATAACTATTGGTAAATGATCTAAATAAAAAATGTCACTAGATAAGAAATTATGATGATCAGGAAAAGGATGACGAATTATGTCAAATCCTAACTTATCTAAAAGGTCAAAAAACCTTCCAGGATTACCAAGTCCAGCAACAGCATGAACTTGCTTATGCATTGGCCAATTCTCTATAGAATATGATTTTCCAGATTTCAAATGAACAAACTTTGTTGGACTAATATTCATTAAATACTCACCCTCTTCTGTTGGCCCACTATTATTTACAATAAAATCAACAGTATCTATTCTTTTAGATGATTCTCTTAATGGTCCAGCAGGAAAAGTTAAATTATTTCCAAATCGTCTTTTTCCATCAATAACCGCAATTTCAACTTGTCGACCCATTTTATAATGCTGAAGTCCATCATCCGAAATAATTACGTCACAGTCATGGTTTTTCGAGAGTTTTTTTACAGCTCTGACTCTATTTTTATCAATATAAAAAGGGACATCTAACTTAGCTAAAATCTGAGCCTCATCTCCAGTATGTTTTACAGGAGTTTCACTTGTTACTTGAAGAGTTTCTTTAAATTTACCTCCATATCCCCTGCTTACAATTCCAGGTTTATAACCTTTATTTTTTAATTCAGTGACAATATATTTAACTAGTGGAGTTTTTCCAGTTCCTCCAATTGTTAAATTTCCAACAACTACAATTGGAACCTCAGATTTAAAGGATGTAATTTTATTAGTAAGAAACCTTTTTCTTCTGAGAGAGGTTAAATATGAAAAAATGAGAGAAAAAGGATAAAGAAGATATAGCCATAAACTTTTTTTATACCAACTATCAACTACAAAGCTTGTTGAATCATCATCTACATATTCAGGCATGAAAAGTTGAACAGATTTTGAGGTTCTGCTTTTTGTAACTGGCGAGTCTTCAAATTTATTTTTATAAAGTGAATGATAGACTGCTTTATTTTCGATTAATTCTTTATGAGTGCCTGTTTCTACGATTGAACCATTATCAAGAACAATAATTTTGGAGGCATTTTCAATGGTTGATAATCTATGCGCAATAACAATTGTTGTTCTATCAGTAATTAACTTTTCCAAAGCCTCTTGAACAATTAATTCTGATTCTGTATCTAATGCAGAAGTTGCCTCATCCAGTATGATTATTGGTGAATCTTTGTAAAATGCTCTTGCTATAGCAAGCCTTTGTCTTTGTCCACCTGATAACAAAACACCATCATCACCAATTTCGGACTCATAGCCTTCAGGTAGATTTTCAATAAATTCAGAGCAACCTGATAATCTTGCTGATTCCTTTAATTTTTCTACATCAATTTCGTCATCACCATATGCAATATTTTTTGAGATTGTGTCATTAAATAATGAGGGAGATTGATTAACAATTGATATTTGAGATCTTAGATGATCTAAAGAAAAATCATTTACTGAAATTCCATCAATTAAAATTTCGCCTGATGAGTGGTTGTAAAATCTAGGTATCAAATTAGCAATTGTTGATTTACCAGAACCAGATTTACCAACAATCGCAACTGTTTCATTTTTATTTATTGAAAGATTTATATCGTTAAGAATTTGTCCACCAGTTTCATAAGAAAAACTTACATTGTTAAATTCAATATTTCCTTCAATTTTATCTTTGATTTCACCAAGATCAGTTTCAATATCTTGATCAAGTTGTTCAAAAATTTCATTAGCTGCTGCTAAACCCTTTTGAACGATGATATTAATATTTGATAATTGCCTAATTGGTTTTGCCATTAAGCCTGCAGCTGTAAAAAATGCAACAAAAGTCTCTGCATCGAGTGAAATACCTAACTGAGCTCCCAATGCAAAATAAGCAACTATTGATAGAGAAATAGATACAAGCACCTGAATTATAGGAGTTGCCATATTTCCGGTAGCTTCAAGCTTAAGATTTTGATTTTTGTTTGATGTATTTGCCTCTAAAAATCTTGAATTTTCATAATCCTGCGCATTAAAACTTTTAATTTCAACATGTCCGTCTACTGCCTCAGAGGCTATATGCGTGACATCTCCCATGGCTGTTTGTATTTTCTTTGCAAGTTTTTTTAATCTCTTGCCTGCAACATATACTATCAATGCTATTAATGGAGCCGTACCAATTAATAAAAGAGTGAGTTTAAAATTTAAAATCATTAAATATATAAATAATCCAATTAATAAAAAACCCTCTCTGATTAGTGTCTTAACTGCATTTGAAGCTGCGCCAGAAACTTGTGTAGTTGTAAATGTAATTCTGTTAATGAGTTGTCCTGACTGATTTGCATCAAAATATGATTTTGGAAGATCATGAAGTTTTTGAAATAATTCTGCACGTAAATCATGTACGATACCGAAACCAACTCTGGACATGAAGTAATTTCCAACAAAAAATCCAACCCCTCTTCCTAGTGCAATTAATATAAGAGAAAGTGCAAGGAAAGAGCTAAAGTTTTCTTCTTCTGAATTAATGAAGCCGATAATTCTTCTTATCCATTCAACAGCTGCAATATCAGCAAAAGCAAAGCTTATAAATCCAATAACACTTATAAAGAAAGACCATTTATATCTAAATGTATAACCAAGTAGCCTTTTTAAACTTCCAGTTTTCATTTTTCAATAGTTCTTATTTGAACTTCACTAAATCCATATTTATTTAATATATCCATCACTGTAACAACCCATATATGCAAACTATCAGATTCAGCACTCAGAATTAATGCATCACCATTATTTTCTAATTCAAAAATAGCTTGCTCTAAATCATCAATATTATCTATATTAAAAACTTTATTATTAATAAATATAGATCCATTATTAATTATTACAATCTCATTAGAGCTTTGGACAGTTTTATATTGAAATGATTCAGTTTTTGGAAGTTCCAAAGAAAGAAATTGAGAATCACCAACTTTTGAAGTGACTACAAAAAATATTACTAATAGAAATACTATATCAATTAAAGGCGTTATTTCTATTGAAAATGATGATTTGTTATCTGAAATAAATTTCATTTGTTTATTACATCAATAAAACCAGATACTTCTTTTTGAAGATTTATTAACAAGTATTTAATTTTTTGTTCAAAGTATTTATGAAGCACTAATCCAGGAACGGCAATTAGTAATCCAAATGCAGTAGTAATTAATGCTTGCGAAATACCTGCAGCCAGTAAATCAGGATTTGCACCTGAGGTTTCTGTTAACCCAGTAAATGCTTTAATCATACCTACAACAGTACCTAATAATCCTAAAAGAGGACTTATTGTTGCAAGAGTGCCTAGCATTGTAAGATTTCTTTCTAAACTATATTTAACTTCTATTGCTTTTTCTTCTATTTTTGACTCTAAGTTTTCTCGCTGAAGATCTTTATACTTTAAGCAATTTATCAACAAAAAACCAAGAGATGAGAGATTAGAAATTTCTAAAGCTTGTTTTTTTGACATTAAGTCATTTTTTACTAAATTCATAATTTGATTTGAGAGACCTTTTGGTGAAACTAATCTATTTTGCAGAAACCAAGATCTCTCTATTGAAATTGTAATTATCAGCACGCTACATGCTAATAATGGCCACATGAAAGGCCCACCAGCAGTTATAAATTCATTCATTGTTAATACTCAAATTAGAATTTTCTAATGTATATACTTTATCAAATAATTTAATAAACTCATTATCGTGAGTCGCTGTGATTAAAGCAACATCATATTTTTTTGATATATCAAAAATTAGGTTTTGAATATTAGCTGAATTTTCTATATCAAGATTTCCTGTTGGTTCATCTAAAAACAAAAATTTTGGATTATTGATTATAGCTCTTGCAATGGCTGCTCTTTGTTTTTCTCCGCCAGACAATTTCCATGGTAAGTGATCTTTTCTTTTGTAAATATCTAATGATTTCATTAAGTCTTTTGCAATAGCCTTATTTGAAGCATTCAAAGATTTTTTTAATATAAGCGGCATGTGAATATTCTCTTCAATAGTTAAATCATCTAATAAGTGATGAAATTGATAAACAAAACCAAAGTTGTTTAATCTTATTTTACTAAGATCATTTTTAGATAATTCTGTAAAATTTTGATGGTCTAGTGAAATTTCTCCTGAAGTAGGTTTGTCTAATCCAGCAAGTATGTGAAGTAAAGAAGACTTGCCAGCTCCTGAAATACCTGTAATGGCAATAGTATCAGTCTGATTAACAGTTAAATTAATATTGTTTAAAACATTCAAAACATCATCACCAATTTCAAAAGATTTAGTAATATTGTTACAAGTTAGTTTACTCATGTCTTAAAATTTCTACAGGATTGAGTCGTACCGCTCTTAAAGATGGAATTAATGATGAAATGATACTTATTAAAAATGAAACTAGGCAAATCAAAAATATCTGAGCAGTGTTTATATAATATGGAAAATAATTAATAAAATATGCTTCAAGGAGATTTCTATCAAGAATAGTTTCTATAATAGAAATAAAGTTGTTCAGGTTATATATCAAAAGAAATCCTAATAATATACCCATAAAAATACCTATAAAACTAACCATTATTCCCTGAGTAAAAAATATTAATATTATTTGCTTATTGCTTGCGCCAAGGGTTAAAAGAATTCCAATCTCTCTTTCTTTCGACTTTACCGTCATTACAACAGTAGATAAAACAAGTATTGAAGCAACAGCAACGATTAGAAATAACATTAAACTTATTAATAATTTCTCAAACTTAATTGCCTCAAAAAGGGTTCCATGGGTCTTCTTCCACGAAGTATAAGTTAAATTATTATCATTAATATCATTCAATGCATTTTGAGTAATAAGATCTGCACTGAATAAATTATTGGTTTTTATTCTAATACTAGTTGTTTGGAATGAGTTTAGATTTTTTATTTTTTGAGCAGTTGAGTGTGAAATCAATGTTAAATATTGATCTATTTCAGTTTTTAACTCATATATACCAACTATCTCTAAGTTTACTGATCTTGGAAAAGATCCAATTAAAGTTGTTTTAATATCTGCAGTAGTGATATTAATTTCATCACCAACATATGCGCCTATTTGTGCTGCAAGCAATGAACCAATAATAATTGAATTATCTTTATTAAGATCATTTAAACTACCAAGAAGCATATACTCTGGAATAATCGATAAATATTTTTCTTTAGACGGATCAACCCCGATTATCGAAACACCCTTAGTTTCGTAGGCAGATGAAATTATTCCTTCTATATTTATATATGCTGATGCTTCAAGTACATCTGAATTTTTTTTTACATTGATAATTAGATTTTCATAATTATCAATTGGCTCAACTGATGTAATTACTGAGTGAGGAATAACGCCAAGAATCCTGTCTTCAAGCTCTTTTTCAAACCCATTCATGACAGAAGTGACAACTATTAAGCTTGAAATACCTATTGAAAGGCCAATTATTGCCAATAAGGTTGTAAAAGAAAATGTACCTCCTCTATTAGATCTAAGGTATTTATAACCTAATTTCAGAGATATAGAAGACACAACTTATTTCATCAGTTGTTGTAAAACTTTCTCAATATTTCCTTTATATGGCGGTCTTACTGCATCAAAAAATTTATCTAGTTTGTAACTTACATCCTTGAAATATGCACGAGGATTTGAGAAATTTTTAAAACCGTCAAATGATTTATATCTTCCCATTCCTGAGGGACCAACACCGCCAAAGGAAAGATCATTTTGTTGTAAATGACTAATTACATTATTTACTGTAACGCCGCCTGATGATGTATTGTTTAAAATATTATCTTCTTCAGATTTGTCAGTTCCAAAATAATATAGTCCTAGTGGTCTATCTTTCGAATTTATTAATTTTGTTGCTTCATCGATTTCTTCGTATTCAACAACAGGAAGTAATGGTCCGAAAATTTCTTCTTGCATAATTTTCATATCATCAGTCGTGTTAGTTACGATTGTTGGAGGCATTTTGAAAAACTCCTGTTGAGTAAAGTCTTCGTTTGCTGGATTGATTTCATCAACTTGAGCACCTTTTTCAATAGCATCGTCAAGTAAGTCCTTTAATCTATCATAATGTTTTTCATTAATTATTGATGTGTAATCATCATTGTTTTTTATATCTGGGAAATATTCAGATACTGCATCTTTTGTTTCTTTGATAAATTCATCTTTTTTGTCTTTGTGGACGATAACATAATCAGGCGCTAGACAAATTTGACCTGCATTCATAGTTTTTCCAAACATAATTCTTTTTGCTGAAGTTTTTAAATCAGCAGATTTGCCTATGACTACAGGTGACTTACCTCCAAGCTCAAGAGTGCATGGAACTAGGTTCTGTGATGCTGCATTCATAACATGCTTTGCTACTGCACCACCCCCAGTGTATAAAAGATGATCGAAATTTAATCTTGTAAATGCTTCGCCAACCTCAGGACCTCCTAAAAAAGTAGCAAATTCGTTTTGATCAAAAGATTTATCACATAGATCTTTTAACAAAGCCGACGTAACTGGTGTGTGTTCACTAGGTTTATGCATTACCTGATTGCCAGCAGCAAAAATGGACACCAAAGGTACAAATGTTAGGTTTACAGGAAAGTTCCATGGTGAGATCATACCTACGGTACCCAGAGGTTCATATTTGATATATGATTTAGCTCCCAAAAAACCAAAAGGAAAATTTGATGATTTTTTTTCTGGTTTACTCCATTTTTTAACATTCTTAATTGCTAAATTGATGGCGGGCATTATTCCATAAACATCTGAGAGCATTGATGCATTTGTAGACCTATTTCCAAAGTCTGTATTTAAAGCATCAACAAAATCATACCTATTATCCATTATCAGAGTTTTTAATCTTTCCAATCTATCTATACGTAAATCAGTAGATGGAGATCCATTTTTAATAAAAAATTCTTTTTGTTCGTTTAGAACTTTATTCATTTCATCAAAATTACTCATAATCTAACTCCTATTAACTTCTATCCGCTTTATCTTTATTGTTTGCATCTCTTATTAATTTTCTCATATTTTCCCAATCATCGTCACTTAGCTTATCTAGTTGAGAGAAAGTACCACCCCCAGTTAAGTATTGAGCTCCGTCTATGGCAATTGTTTGACCAGTTAGATAGTCACAACCATCAGCCATGAGAAAAGTAGCCAAGTTTTGCAACTCGCTCATTTGTCCAACTCTTCCAAGAGGAACTGTGCTCATCATACCATCATCCTGATTATTACCTGGATTGAGTCTCTCCCATGCTCCTTTAGTTGGAAATGGACCTGGAGCAATTCCATTAACTTTAATACCATATTTACCCCACTCTGCAGCCAAAGATTGTGTCATAGCATTAATACCAGATTTTGACATTGCAGAAGGAACAACATATGGTGAACCGGTCCAAATCCATGTTGTCAAAATATTAATGATCGAACCCTTTGTAGATGTTTCAATCCATCTCTTTCCAACAGAATGGGTCATATAAAAAGTTCCATGGAATACAATATTTGCTATCGCATCAAAACCTTTATGAGATAAATCCTTGGTAGGTGAAATAAAATTTCCAGCAGCATTATTGACCAAACCATCTAGAGGACTTTCATCAAAAATTGATTGAACATAATCATCTACATCTTTCGAAGCTCTAATATCGAGTGTTTGATAATTTACTTTTCTATTAAATTTTTCACTAATTTCATCGGCTGTTTCTTTTAAAACATTTTCTCTTCTTCCACATATGAACAAATCAGCACCATGTTCAGCAAAATGATTGGCCATCTCCTTTCCAAGACCAGTACCACCGCCAGTTATTAGAATTCTTTTATTTTGTAATAAATCTTTTTTAAACATTTGTAAATTCCCTATTTAATAATATCAATAATAGCATCTGCCCATAAATCTGAGTAATTTAATGACTCAACATAATCTAAATTTTTTCCACCTGACTCTTCAAATAACTCCTTATATTCATCGCCAATTTCGATAATTGTTTCTAAGCAATCTGCTGTAAATGCTGGAGAAAATACTAGAACATTTTTTTTGTCATCTTTGGGAAGAGACTCCAAGACTTCATCTGTGAAAGGACTTAACCATTTATTAGTCAAACGAGATTGATAAGTAACAATATATTTATCATCTGGAATGTTTAGCCTTTCAGCTAAAATTTTAGTAGTTTCATATGTTGTTGCTTTATAACAAAACTTATTATTTTCAGTAATTGCAGTTTCACAATTGTGATCAGTACAAGCTGAATCTTGATATACATTATCGACATGACTATTAGGAATTCCATGATAACTAAAAATGACTTTATCATAAGATTCTGTATCAAATTTTGAAGCTTTATCAATCCATGCATCAATAAATTTTTCATTGTCATAAAATTGATTTATAAATTTAATTTTTGGAACTACCCATCGCTTTGATAACAATCTTGATACTTCCTCATAAACCGAACCAGTTGTTGCAGCTGCATAGTGTGGAAAGAGCGGAAGTATTATCAGTTCGTCTGGATTTTTACTTAAAATATTATCTAACGCTTTTTCAATAGATGGACTTTGATAACGCATAGCAAAATGAACATCATAATCTGGTAATTTTGATTTAATTTTCTTTGTTAATTCTTGAGTATTATGCAATAAAGGTGAGCCAGTTTCTGAATCCCATACTTCTTTGTATATCTTAGTTGAAGAAAATGAGCGAATTGGACAGATTATAAAATTGACCAGTATATATCTTAATATAGGATTAATATTTATAACCCTACCGTCCATTAAAAACTGTCTTAAATATTTAAAAACACTAAAATATGTAGGTTTATCTGGTGTTCCCAAATTTATTAACAATAACGATTTATTCATAATTTCTAGTATTTTTTATCATTGGATTGGATATTATAAATAGTATTAATCCTATACATAAGATTGAACTGAAATAATACAAGTATGATGGGTTAATTGCATATATTGGCATAGCTATAAAAGGAGTTGTCATATGTCCAATAGGAATAACTGAGCCTAGATATCCTGCTGCAGAACCTTGATTTTCTGGTGATTGTGCTAATGAAAGAGATGATGATAAAGCAGGTCTTGTCATACCAAAACCAAATCCTAAAACAATAACAGACAAATAGTATATAGATATAGTTGGATAAAATGCCATTGTAAAGTAGGAAAAAACGAGAAGCATTGAGCCAATTAATAATAGATAGTAGTTATTTAATGGAAATGCGTCTGTGAAAATATATTGACTGAAAATAGTTGATATTGATAATAATCCAAAAGTCATGCTAATCAGTGTTGGTAAATTTTCTAAATCTCCAAAAAAATCAGTTATGTAAAAGCCTATAGACTGTAATAAAGATGCTTGGCATAGACTCAATACAGATGCGAATAAAAGAAAAGGAAGGATAGATTTCGAATACCATTTAATCTTTGATGAGGTTTCAGATTTTTTAACAATATTATTTGATGAATCTAATGTCTTATAAATTCCAATAGCTGCGATTAAAGCACAAAAAGAAAATACATAAAATGGCGTTTCATTAGTAATCAAAAATAAAAAACCTCCAATCAAAGGTCCTGCAACAGTTCCCAAAAGAAAGCTTGATTCTAATCTAGCAAACTTTACTGTTCTTTTTTCTCTTGGTGTTGTATCAGCTATATAAGCAAATGAAGCTGGTCTAGTGGCAGAACCAACTAATCCATTTATTAATCTACCCAATACTAGAGCTGGAAATAGCAAACTTAAACTAAGAATATTTCGCTGAACCAAAAATAATGGGGTAATTAACGCAATTAGTGAAATTCCGTAGCCGAGCAAACCTAAAATTGCAATATTTCTTCTACCAAATTTATCACTAGCCCTCCCCCAAAAAGCACTTGTTAATGCCCAGCCTACTGCGGAAATTGCAAAAATTGATGAAGTTTGAATTTCTGTTAAACCTAAATCTCTAGCTAATGGAGGAACCAATACAAATACAAAAGATTGTCCCAATCCTACGGTAAATAGGCCAAATTTTAGCCATGAAGACCCAGATAAATACATTAGGATATTTGAGTTATACCTATAACTTCTTTAATTTGAGATATTTTATCTTTTGCAATTATTCTTGCTTTTTTTGCGCCATCACTTAATAAGTCATTAATGAAATCATTATCCTCTTTAAGCTCCTCTAATTTAGATCTAACCGGCTCAAGTTCAGTGTTTATAACATTAAAAAGTAATTGTTTAGCTTCACCCCAAGCAATTCCATCATCATATGCTTTTTGCAATGATTTAATTTCTGTTTCGTCAGCAAAATTTTTATATAAATTAAATATGGTGCAATCTTTTGAGTCCTTAGGATCACCCGGTTCTAAAGAATTTGTAACAATTTTCATAATTGATTTTTTTAATATGCTCTCACTTTCAAGAAGAGGTATAACATTTCCGTAAGATTTGCTCATTTTTCTGCCATCTAATCCAGGAACCACATTTTCTTTATCTTGAATAATTGGCTCTGGTAGAGTTAAAAGTGGTTTATATAGATGATTAAAACGGGCAGCAATATCTCTTGTCATTTCAAGGTGTTGTACCTGATCTGATCCAACTGGTACATGAGTCGAATCAAACATTAGAATATCTGCAGCCATTAAAACTGGATATGAAAATAATCCCATTGTTATGCCTTTGTCAGGATCATTTTCATTATTAGATGTTGCTGCTTTATAAGCATGCGCTCTATTCATAAGTCCTTTAGCTGTTACGCAATTTAGAATCCAACATAACTCAATAATTTCTGGAACATCAGATTGTTTATAAAAGTATGATTTTTTTGGATCAAGACCAGATGAAAGCCATGCTAGTGCAATATTTTTAACTGAATCTTTTATAGAATCAGGATCTTGATTCTTAATAATGGAGTGATAATCTGCTAAAAAAAAGAATGATTCATCAGAATTCTTTGTCATTTCAATTGCAGGACGAATAGCGCCGATATAATTTCCAATATGAGGTATACCGGTTGTTGTTATTCCTGTTAGAATTCGCTTTTTCATTTAGTATAATTATAAACATCATATGTAAATATTGTGGAAACTAATCAACATTTATTTAAAGAACTTGAGGCTGCTGAAAAATTATTTTCTGAGGGCTCTATTAAAAATGCTCAGAAGAAACTTAGAGGTGTTCTTAAAGATTCTAAATCATTAAAAAAAATACCTAACAAACTAAGACATAAAATTAATTCAGCTATTAGTAAATCAAGATATTTTGATGAGATATCATCTTTTGCAACTAATCCAAAAAGAAATGAACTACTAAATAAATTGGATATCCTAATTAAAAAACCTCTAGAAAATCCAAGAAAGCATGCTCATGCAATTCATGATATTCAAACTCAATGGCAGTTGTTAGATTTATCAAGTAAACCAGCCTCTAAGTCACAATGGTTAAACTTTAATGATTTAACAAATAAAGCCTGGGAGCCTTGCAAAGAGTATTTTGATGAAATAAAGCAAATAAAAATTAATAATGCCAATGAGAGAATAAATATAATTAATAATATTAATAAATTTGTTTCTGAAAATGAACAAAAATGGCCTGACTCAAAAAAACTAATAGTATTTCTTCAAACAAAATTTAAGGAATGGCAGAAATTTGCACCTGTATTAGAGGAAGATTTAGATAACTTAAAAAAAATGTATTTTGAAGCAAGAAAGCCTATAAACGATGAAATAAGTAATCAAGAAAATACAAATAAAGAAAAAAAACTAATACTTATTAAAAAAGTAAGTGAAATATCTAATGATGATAATGAGATAAACATACAAGAATTTAAAAAATTGAAGGATGAGTGGGCAAAATTAGGTCCGGTTGGAAGAAAATTTGAAAAAAAAATGTGGGATGAATTTAATAAAAATGCAGATAGATTTTTCATAGAAAGAAATCAAAAGATTCAGGACGATATTGATATCGTTAAAAATTTAAATGAAAAACTAAATAATGATGAAATATCAATAAGGGAAATTAAGAATTCATTAAACGAAATAAAGAATATAAAAAATACAAAGGAATTTAAAAAGATTAATAAAGATTTAAAATCAAAAATTAGTGAATTAAATAAAATTAAGAAAGAAGCTAAAGTTAATTCATATGTAAGTATTTATGATGCTCTTATGAAACTAACTGATATTGAAAATATACCTCTCATTTTTAAAGATTCAATTGAAAAGTCTTTTGAAAATAACAACTCAAACGATGATGAATTGAGATATGTTTGTATTAAACTTGAGATTCTTTCAGGAAATACAACTTTAAAGAAAGATCAAGAATTAAGAAATAATATACAACTTGAATTATTGAGTAACAAATTTAACAAAAGCAGCGAATCTAATCTAAATGATTTAGATTCACTTATTAATCATTTCATATTAAATTTTTCTAAAAATGATGCAAAAACAACTCATGCAAATTATTGGAAAAGAATAGTTAAATGCATTAATGATCTAATTTCTTAACTTCAAAAGCTCAATTATTTCTTGATGGCGTTTAGCAGATAAAGAGTAAAAACTAAAAATAATAAGCGGAACAATCATAAGAAGTGTTGTAACGGGTCCTTGAACAAATGCCAAGGTATATGCCTGTTCTGCAGTATGATTTGTTCTGTCAAAATTTATAAAATTAAGTACTTGCCCTGCGAAAAATGTTCCTAAGCCAGCATTTAATTTTTGCATAAATCCAACAGCTGCAAATAGAATACCTTCTTGCCTTTTGCCACTATATAACTCCACTTCATCAGCAATATCACCAATCATAGAGTCACGAACCATAATACCAACAATATTAAAAGTGATTAAAACCAATAGAAAAGTGCTTATAAAGAAAACTAGCTCAAGGGTTCCATTTTCTGGTGTAAGACCTAGATTATAAAAAATAAATGCCGCTGGCGATAAAAGACCAACAACAGATATGCAAATTAGAACTATTTTTCTTTTATCATAAAGATTCACCATTCTAGGTGTTATGTAGAATGCTAACAATGTTCCAATTAGATAAATCGGTAAAAAATACTTTATCTGCGTTGCTTCAAATTTCCAAAAATAGGTATTTACAAAAAGTGTAAGCGTATTTGCCAACCCCCAGGCAAGCGAAAGGAAAAGATTTCCAAAGAAAAAAATTAAAAATGCTTTATTGCCAAGAGCGATTTTTAACTCGCTAAAAATATCAGTCAATGAGATTGCTCCAGACCACGATGATAATGATTTAATTTCATTTTTTGTTGAAATAGATGAGTACAGGACACTCAAAATCATAATAATTGCTCCCGTCAGAGCAAATGGAAACCACGCATCAGGATTAAGCTGGCCTTGAGGAAATTCTGGAGTTGACGCAAAAAATATTCCATATCCTAAAAAAGCATTACTTAATCCAGCAATCCATCCAAACATTTCTCGCCAAGACATAAGCAATGTTCTTTCTTGGTAGTTTTTTGTAACCTCGCCTCCAAATGCTCGATGAGGGATATCAAATAATGTCATTCCAATTCTTGTTATAACTGTAAATATTGTCATCCACAGAAAAAGATCGCTTTGAGATAAATCCCAGTCTTGTCTCGGAGCAAATAAAAGCACGTAACCAAGTGACATTGGTATAAAAGAAACAAACATAAAAGGATGTCTTCTACCAAAAGATGTATTTGTTCTATCAGATATTGTTCCCATTAATGGGTCTGTAAAAGCATCAACACATAGGGCTATAAAAATTGCTGATCCTGCAAGAGCTGGATTTAAACCAATGATATTGCTATAAAAAAACAACAAAAAGAATGTAAAGGTATCTGTCTTAACCCCATTTGCAACCGCACCAATAGAGTAATTAATTTTAAAATTAGTTGATAACATTTTGATTTAAATTTTAACTATTTAGATGTTTAAGGAGTTCATTTTTAAATTGATCAAATACCGGTATCTCTATTAAATGTCTCATATCAGATATTATTATCAACTTACTATTATCAATCAGTTTTTTTGTTTTGTAAGCATTTTTAACCCTTATCAACGGATCTTCCTTACCGTGAATAATTAAAGTTTGCGCTTTTATAGCTTTTACTTTATCTAATCTATTTTCGGAGCCTAAAATTGCTGTAAGCTGTCTTCCAAAACCCGTATCGTCTTTCCCACCCCTTTCGATAGAGCTTGAAATATCATTATAAAATTCGTCTGTATTAAGATCTATTCCTTGATAGCCGATCTCAGAAAATATTCTCCTTGTCCTATTAACTCTTTCATCTACAGAAGAATTAGGATTATTTGTTCTTTCCATTAAAAGCTTTCTAACTTTTCTTGTTGGGCCATTAAAGGGTGATGGTGTTGATGCAGTTGAGGCAATCAGTGTAAAAGTTTTTGTTCTTTCAGAATAATTTGAAGCTATGATTTGCGCAATCATACCACCCATTGAAATTCCCAAGATATGCGCGTTTTCAATATTTAACTCATCCAGAACAGATATTGCATCATCAGCCATATCATCGATGGTATATTCGGATTCGATTGGTAATCTCAAATAATATCTAATATAACTTTTAACAATCGTATTAGTTCTTTTGTCATCATCAAATTTATCACTTTCAATTCTTGAAGAAAGTCCTGTATCCCTATTATCGTAAACTATTGGTCTAAAATTATTATCAATTAAAAATTGAATTAAATGCTGTGGCCAATTAATTAATTGCCCTCCCAATCCTTGAACTAACAGGATTGGCTCGGCATCAATTGGCCCATAGTCACGATAATATATACTGACTCCATTATTGGTAGCAGTACCCTCTTCGAACGAAAATAAATTCGAGTTTGTGAACATAAATAAAAAAATTAATATAAATTTACATAAAGGCATCAATTCTGTCTTTAATATTTTGCCTTAAAGATCCCCAGAAAAGCATCATATCAAATGAATGAAGATCCCCATTAAAAAGCTTCATTTTACCAATGTTATCAATTAAAGGTCCTTTAGCTTCAACCAATCCTGTATTTTCATTTAACATAGCACTGAATCCTTGAATTCTAGTTAAGCCAATTGATTTCTTTGTACCAGTATGCTCAGTGCTTATTCTGTCAACAAAATTATAATCAACGGCTTTGTTGATAATTGATACGTTCTTATCATCTGAGTGCCATAATGAATCATTAGTCCATGAAAAAGGATTCGTTGAAACTATTTTTTGAGTCATTGATTCAACAGACCATCCATCAGGCTTCCAGAATAATGTTTTTTCTCTATTTCTTTTGAAGCCCTCAACAACAGTTGACCAAGAAATAATGCAATTAATATCATCAAAATTTTCTGATTTTTTGATATTTGGAAATATCTCATCATAAAGTTTATCTGGAATCATATAACCGATAGAATATGCGCAAATAAATCTATCCTGCAGATTTGTGTTATAAATTTTGTTGTAAATTAATCTATGTGAATGAAGAGCGCCCTGACTGTGTCCTGCGATAATAAAGGGCCTATCATCATTTAAATAATCAATAAAATAATCAAAGGCGTTTTCAACATCTTCATAGGCTAAATCCAGAGATTTTTGACCGTCATTTCCTTTGTCAAAAAAAGAGTAATAGTTTGCCTGTCTATATTCTGGAGCAAAAATATTACATGTACTATTAAACGCCGAGGCTTGATTGCCTAACATAATCTCTGTTCGCTCATATGCAGATCTTTTTTTATCCATATTGGAATTCCATTCAGTCTCAAAGAATCCAGTAGGATGAATATAAAACACATCGATATCATTATTTTTACTAACTGTATATTTTGGATCAGGAACATAAAATTGCTGGCCTTCTATTGATGGTGTTGCTGCCCAATTATAAATATCAGAATAATCAGGTTTACTAGGTGGTTTAGTATCATCAAATGATTTTGAAGGTTTTATAAGTTCTAAGAACTTCGATGAATATTCAGACATTTATGGCTGAAGATAAATAGATCTTTTAGGCCGTTTAAAAAGATTTTTAACCATAGGGATAAAGAATTCGAGTTCAAGTGTATCGTAATCTGGATCAAAACTATTCTGATCATATTTTTCACAAAATTCTCTACAACTTTCATAATAAGGATTGTCAATAAATTTTTCTCTCATATTTTTATCTAAACCTAAAAATTCAAAAAAATAATATCCCTGAAAAATTCCGTGATGTTTTACAATCCAGTAATTTTCTTCAGAAACAAATGGTTGAAGAATAGTAGCAGCAAACTCTGCATGATTTGCAGGAGCTAGATTGTCTCCAATATCATGAATAAGAGCGCAAACAACATATTCTTCATCTCTTCCATCCCTGTATGCTCTTGTTGCAGTCTGCAAAGAATGTGTAAGTCTATCAACCTGGAATCCACCATAGTCTTCTCTTAGCATCTCTAAATGAGTTAGAACTTTGTCAGCTAAATGATCGTAATCTTTTGCATTACTTTTGGCTATGATGGAATAATCTTCAGCATCTCCATCTTTCATTTGAGTAAATTTAGCTCTTTGTTCGGTCATACAAAAATTATAGCCTAAAAACTATAAAACTATAATCTTATTTGTTGCAGTTGCTATAGCAATTAACTTGTTATTTTGATAGATTTCACCGGAAGTAAAAACTACTGATTTTCCCTTTCTAACAATTCTGCCAGTAGACTTAACTAAAACATCTGGAACACATGGCTTCAAGAATTTCACATCTAGATCTAGCGTTAATGGAAGTTCTTTACCTTCTGATAAATAAATTAAAAATTGTGACATTGCTGAATCAACCATCCCAGAAACAAATCCACCTTGAACAACTGTTCCATTCGAGTGAGTAAGATTAACTGATGGTAAATATTCAACTACCCATTCATCTTTTTCTTTATCATGATAACAGTCTTGATATCCTAAAATAGCAAGAAATTCAGGTACTTCATCGAATATTTTTAAAAGATTTATACTCATAACAATTATATTGGCGGAGGGAGTGGGATTCGAACCCACGGTGCCGATGAAGGCACGACGGTTTTCAAGACCGCTACAATAAACCAGACTCTGCCATCCCTCCTGATTTGAAGCCCTATTCTAAAGGGTTTCCGTTAAATTACAATCCGTTTCAATTTGACCTAAATGGTTAAAAGTGGAAGTAATTTTTTCTTCATAAACCTATCATACAGGGCTCAGTTGCTTTTTAAATAGCTTTAAATATACTGAATCTAAATTATTTTTTACACAAGGAGAAGTAAAATGGAAATAAGCAATCCTGATGGTACTGGTAATCTAACTATTACTAAAATGTCAATTGAGTCAGATTCTGTTTCATTTGATTTTGAGGGTAAAGTTGAAGGTTATGGATCTGTATTTTGCTCTCATGTAATGTCAGCAGTTGATGGTGACAGGACTCGAGGAGTTATGAGCGGAGAGGCTAGAACTTTCTTAGAAGACGGTACTTTTATTACTAGCCCTCATAGAGGCACATTTAAAAGAGATGGATCTAATATAAAATTATTTTTTACTGATGCCGTTAATAATGGAGCCGTTAATTTTGTTATTTGGGATATAGATATTTTGTCTAAAGCTGTGGCAGTTAGTTATTGGGAAATAGATAAAGCTGATTAGATCTATACTTAAATATATTTTCATACGAACAACTAGTTGATTTAAATTTATAGTTAAAATGTTATTGGATGGATTGATCTGGTTGTTTGTATAATTGATATATGAATAATTGGGTTAACTGGGTTATCTTTGGATGTTTGGCAGTTGTCTTATTTATGTATGTTGTAAGACTGGCTTATAGCTAAAGAAGTTCTTATTGAATGAAGATTATTAAAGCTGACAATTATCAAACTTGGTATTTGGAACATAATAATAATGCTATTTTAATTGATCCATGGTTAACAAATACCCTTCAACCAGAAGGGAGTTTCTTTATTCAAAGAAAAAAAAATAATTCATCATGTTTATCCAAAGTTGAAATTGGTAAGGTAAATGGGATTATCATTACTGCTCCATTTGAAGATCATTTACATTTGGAATCAATTAATATGTTAGCGGACATACCTATATACACTTCAAATATAGTTAAAAAGCAATTAATTAAAAACAACATACAAAATAAGATATATATTCTTTCTGAGCAAACCACCAAAGTGAATGATTTAAATATTAAAGCTCTTCCCACAAGCTATCCATACTATAGAACTACATTTTCTTTGCTTATAGAAGACAACAAGGGAAATAGTGTTTTCCATGAAGGTCATAGAGTAAATTTTAAATACTTAAATGAAAATAATATAAAAGCAGAAATTGCTATCTTGACCGCAGAAGAAACTAAATTATTTGGATTTATACAACTAGGAATGAATTACAGAAATACATTAAAAGCTGCAAACATGCTAGGATCAAGCCAACTATTTATTACAGGAAATAATCCGGAACAAACGCAGGGTTTTATAAAGAATTTTTTGAAAACAAAATCTTTTAATATTGATGATTTATCAAAAGAAATTAATGTTTATAAAAATGAAGGTGATTTTTATGAATTTTAAATTACTTCTGCAAGAGAATTTAAACAATATTCGATATTCTTTTTATTAGAAGACTGTCCCATAAGTCCAATTCGCCATACTTTACCTGCAAGAACTCCAAGACCAGCTCCAATTTCGAGATTAAATTCGTTTAAAAGTTTTTGTCTTGATTCTAGATCATTAACACCGTCAGGAATGTAAATGGCATTTAATTGAGGTAATCTGTCCTCTTCTTTTACTAAAAATTCTATGTTCAATTTTTCTAAGCCTTCTCTGAGTTGAAGATGATTTTCTTTATGTCTTTTCCATGAATTTTCAAGACCTTCTTCACTTAGCATTACCAAAGCTTCATGCAATCCATATAACGCGTTTATTGGAGCAGTATGATGATAGGATCTCCCCCCTTCTCCTTCCCAATATGACATGATTAAATTTAAATCAAGGAACCAACTCTTTACTTTTGATTTTCTGTTTTTAATCTTTTCCTTTGCAGCATTACTAAAACTAATTGGGGACAAGCCAGGAGAAGCAGACAAACACTTTTGTGTTCCTGAATAAATTGCATCTATGCCCCACTCGTCAACTTTTAAAGGAACTCCAACCAAACCGGTAACAGTGTCTACAATTGATAAACATCCATGATCATGAGCTAATTTGGTTATTGATTCTGGATCTGTAAGAGCCCCAGTTGATGTTTCAGCATGAACTGAAGCAACAATCTTTGTATCTTTATGTTCATTTAATGCGGATTCAATCTTATTTAAATCAACTTTTGTTCCCCATTCGTCATCGATTACAATTGGTACGCCTCCAAATCTCTCGACATTTTCTTTCATTCTTTCACCAAAAAACCCGTTTTTAGCAATAATGACTTTATCTCCAGGCTCGACAAGATTTGCAAAGCAACATTCCATTCCCGCCATACCAGGTGCTGAAACAGCAAAAGTTAATTCATTTTGCGTTTGAAATGCGTATTGAAGCAACTGTTTTGTTTCATCCATCATTTTTATAAATATTGGATCGAGATGACCAATAGTTGGTCTAGCCATCGCCTCTAAAACTCTTTCACAGACATCAGATGGGCCAGGACCCATTAAAATTCTGTTAGGTGGTATAAATGAATTTGCTTCCATGACGATATGATACTAGATAAATCTTTAATAATTAATACCCTGATGCATGTCCATCTTTTCTGCTCTCTGACGCTCCATACAATACACCATTCTTTTTCATTATTGCTTGATATCCACCAAAAGCTCCTTTCATATAATTTTCTTCATTTTCATTCACAACCTTATGTCCAATTTCTTTAATTTTGGTAATTTCATTTATATCAAAACCGCTTTCAAATATTATGTAACCTCCATCTGTCATTTGCTCACCAGTGGGCTGAGATGATCCCACATGCCTAAATCTTGGTGCGTCACCTGCCTCTTGAAGATTCATATCAAAATCAATTAAGTTTATTACTATTTGTGCATGACCAAGAGGTTGCATAGCTCCTCCCATAACACCAAAACTTACAAATGGTTCGCCATTTTTTGTAATAAAAGCTGGAATAATTGTATGGAAAGGCCTTTTTCCTCCAACTAAAGAGTTTCTATGGGTTGGATCAAGATTGAACATCTCACCTCTATCTTGAAGCATAAAACCAGAGTTATTAGGGATGACTCCTGAGCCCATACCTCTGTAGTTACTTTGAATGAGTGACACCATATTCCCAAACTTATCAGCTACTGTTAAGTAAATAGTGTCTCCATCTTCAAGGTTGCTTGAATCAATAGATTTTAATACCTTATCAGAACTAATAAGATTATTTCTGCTCTTTGCATATTCCTTTGATATTAAATAACTTACTGGCACTTTAGCAAAACTCATATCTGCATAATATTTAGCTCTATCTTCAAAGGCTAATTTTTTAGCTTCAGTAAAAAGATGAATATATTCTGCGCTATTAAAACCTAGCTTTTTAATATCATAATTTTCTAATATATTTAATATTTGTAACGCTGCAATACCTTGCCCATTTGGGGGAAGTTCCCAAACATCATATCCTCTATAATTTGAAGAAACAGGATCTATCCATTCTGGTTCAAATTCAGATAGGTCTCTCAAAGTGAAGTAGCCACCTTGTTGATTTACAGTTTCAACAATATTTTTTGCAATCTTACCTTTATAAAAGTCTTTTCCATAAGTTTTTGCTATTAGCCTATAGTCATTAGCTAATAATTGATTTTTAAAAATCTCACCTTTATTTGGTGTTTTACCATTTGGCATCCAGATAGTCTTAAAATTTGGATAATCTTTAAATAACTCTGATGATCTATTTAAGTAATATGCTATTAATTCAGAAACTGGAAATCCATTTTCAGCATAATTGATTGCGTCATCGAATAATAATTTAAAATCTAAAATTCCAAACTTTGAATGAAGAGCATTCCATCCTGCAACAGCACCTGGAACAGTAATAGGTAAAGCTCCATAGGGAGGTATCTTATTCATACCTTTATCTTTTATTTTATCAATAGATATATTTTTTGGAGCAGGTCCTGAAGAATTTAAACCATAAAGTTTTTTATCATCTGCACTCCAAACTATTGCAAATAAATCTCCTCCAATGCCACAACCAGTTGGCTCTACAAGCCCTAAAACAGCATTTGCTGCAATCGCAGCATCAATTGCATTGCCTCCAGCTTTGAGAATTGAAATAGCCGTTTGTGTTGCGAGCGGATGACTTGTTGCTGCCATTCCATTAGTAGCAATTACTTCTGATCGACTAGCAAATTCAAGGCCAGTAATCCTGTCATATCCAAGAGTAAGATTGGATGTTATTAATATTAATAGGATATATAAGAATTTCATTATTTATTAATATATACTCATGTCATGAAGATGTTAATAACTATTTTTATTATGTTCTTCAGCTTTAATCTTTCAGCTGAATTTGACAATAAATGTTCAGTTCTTATTACATTAAGATTCCAAAATAATGAAAATGCTTATTCAGATGCTTTAGATAAAATAAATCAGTGTAATAAATATGATATTTTGTCAGTTACAAGTTTTTTAGAGTTATCAGTTAGCAAAGTTTACATCACAGATATAATTCAAACATATTGCATGTTTAATCATGAGATTATTACACTTCTAGACGATAAAACCTCAAACTTGAGCTGTGTTCACAGAGGCAAAGCTAGAACTGAAAGAAAACTTAATTAGCTAAGTAACACACAAATTTAATCCCATCATCACTAGAACTACTATAGATGGTAGCCAAATAGCTGGTCTCACTAAAGGAAATCTATAAAGGTCTAACATATGTCCAACTAAATAAACGATTCTTAATCCAAACCAAATTTTTGCAAGCATAAGATTATCTACATTTAAAACTGCAGACATAACTGCAAAAGGAATAAATATAAACAGTGATTGTCTGAGATTTTCGCCAGCAACACCCATTCTTTCAGATAATGCTGTCATGCCGCTTAAATCCCCATCTCTTACTGTAAAGTTTACGAATGGTACCTTATGCAATGAAAATGTCATTTTTAAAAAAAGGTGGGCTGCATAAAAAAACAAAACACAAATAATTAGATTTATCATAAATACTCCTCAAATGATCTTTAGATTAATATATTACTTTAGGAATTAATTAATGCAATATCCTCTGGCTTCAAAAGATTATTGTCTAAGGTTTGTACCAATTCACCAAGATTTTTAGCATAGGGTTTCCAACGACCTTGACCAGATTTATTTACGGGCTTTCTTACCTGTTCAGAACTGGCAGTTCTTACAGACCTATCAGTTTCATAAAATGTAATGCATGATTCTTCAAAAGGTAATTCAAGAAAATCTAACATTCTTCTTACTTGACCCTCTAAATCATCTATAACATCCTCGTTGTTTACCCTGAGTACTTTATTTGGAAGTACTTTATCCCAATGATCCATAAGTTTCACGTAGCTATTATAGTAGCTTCCAGCCTCGGCAAGTCCATAAGTAAACTCTTGTCCTTGTGCGAATAGTTGTTTAAACATACTAAAACAACAATCTAAAGGATATCTTCTGGCATCAATAATTTTTGCATTAGGAAGAATTAAATGAATTAGCCCAATGTGACGAAAATTATTTGGCATCTTATCGGTGAACATAGGGGCATCTTTTCTATGCATTCTTGTGTCGTCGATAAAACTTTTACCTAACTCCTCTCTTTTTTCATGTGAAAGAGATTTCATACTTTTTGGATAATTACCTAACTTGCCATAAATATCATCACCTCTAAGGCTTTGAGCCATTGATAATATATTCGGTAATTCAAGAGTCCCATCAACCATTGAATGAGATGCTAGAATTTGTTCAATTAGTGTTGATCCAGCTCTTGGCAGGCCTAGAATAAATATTGGGTCATTTAAATTATATCCACCTTCACCAAGCTTGTTGAAAAAGGTTTCATCACATACATCTATCTGTGCTTGAAGCTCCTTATCCATCCTATCGATTGAATATTTGCTTTGTTCATTTTTAATTTTATTTCCTTTATCTAAGTTATCAAAAGCCTCATCATATTCACCAATTGCCTCGCATCCTTGAGCTAATGCAAAATGAAAGTAAGCTTTATCTTTTAATGTTAAATCTACTCTTTTTAACTGATTTCTCATTTGATTTAATTCATTATTAGTAAATTTATATGTCTTTAAATTTGATAGAGAAAAATAGGCCTCTCCGTGATCTTGTTTAATTTTATATGCTGATTTATAACTTTGAATTGCATTATCAGTTTTACCAAGTGTTTTTTCTGCATGACCTTTAGATGTTAAGGCGCTAAAGTTATATTGATTCTTTTCAATTATAGATTCAAATAATTCAACTGCTTTGCTATGGTCTCCATTTTGCATTACTTCACTGGCTTTTTGTGCTTGATATGAAAGATTTTCTGGAAATTGCTCGCATAAAATATTTACCTGTTCCATTGTTTTAGCAAATTTTTGTTTTTTTCTTAGAATCATTGCATATTTCATTCTAAGTTCACCATCATTTGGGCTGAATTTAACTGCATTCTCAAGTAATAACTCTGCATCATCAAAATATCCAAGTCTATTGGCAATCTCAGCCAGTAAAGACATCGCATATACGTCAGTTGGATTCTTTTTTAAATATTCTCTACATTGTTTCTCAGCAATTCCTAATCTACCTTCGTTAAGGATTTGATTTATATATAAAAGAACATTGGGAATTGATTCAAGTTTTTTAATCTGCTCATATGCATGTTCTGCAGCAGGTTTATTTTTCATTTTTGTAAAATAATTGAATAAAGACTTCCATGATGAAATAAGGGCAGGATTAAGTTCACAAGCTTGTCTGTAATGTGAAGCAGCATTTTCGTCATTTCCAATAGCTTTACTAAGATGTCCTAATTCTTGATATGCTCTTCCCATATCAGGCGCTTTTGTTAGAAGGTTTTCTAAATATTTTTGTGAGTCTTTATAATTTTTAAGATATCTTGAGCATACTGCTGCAAAATACAAACTCTCAAGATGGTCTGGGTCTTTTGCTAAATTAGATTCGAGCATACTTAGAGCCTCAACAAACCTACTATCTCTAATAGCTTTTGATGCTCTTGAAATATCTATTTTAGTTTCAGACATATAAATATTATAAGTAATCTTTAGCTAATATTAAAAAAGGGAGCCTAAGCTCCCTTCTTAATTATTAATTAAAAGTTAAAAGTTTTTCTTAACTCTAATACCAATAGTTGTAGGTCTGATATAAGTAATACGTTGTCTATCAAAAACAAATGTATTACTAATTTCAGCTCTTTCGTCAGTTACGTTGTCAACATAAAGCTCAGCAGTAAGTTCATCATTACTGATACCTGCTCTTAGATCGATATAACTATAACTATCTTGTTCAGCTTTATTTGGTCCCATGATATCTGAGAAACTACTATCAGAGAAAGTATACTGAACTTGAACGTGTCCAACATTTCCACCAGACATTCCAGTTTCCTTTCTAACTCTGATGTTACCCTGATGACCTGGAGCAAAAGCTAGATCTGTTCCAACAACTACGTCATTGGTAGGAACTAGAGCATCATCAATATTAGTATTCAATATTGAGAACGCACCTGCTACAGATAAACCTTCAACATTAGTGTAATAAGTAAAGTCTCCTTCCACACCCTTAATAGTCGCATTTGCAGCGTTATCAGAGAAGAATAAGTTAACAATACTTGGGTCAAAGATTGTACTTTGTAGTCCTGTGACGTCTACGTTAAAGGCACTACCATTGAATCTCATTTGTCCATCCAATAGAACTGTTTTCCAACCAAATTCAACATTAGTAATTTCGTCAGAATCAATTGCTGCAGGAACGGTATAAGATCCGTCAGGACTTGTTCTTCCAACCGGTCTATTTAATAGGCCAGGTCTGAAACCTTCAGACCATGTCACATAATACATAATATCCTCTGAAGGATTCCATGAATAAGTTACTTTACCAATAACACCATCGGATTTAGCAACATCAGGATATCCATTTTCATTGCCAGGAGCATACTGAGCAGATAGGTTTGAACCAAACTGCTGGGTATCTGGATTACCAAAACCGTTGTAGAAAGATGAGTTTGCACTTCCTTGGAAATCAACCTCAATATCGTACCAACGTGCACCAAGAGTTAATTCAGATGTGTCTGTTAATGCAATATTAAGTTCACCGAATACACCTTTTTGCTCATCAGTTCTCTTTATGTCATTAAAGAATATTACTGGTTCTGAGTATGGTCCAGCTGAATACCAACCTGGTGACGCATTATTAATAGATCCAGTAACAGATGTATCAGTTAGCGCATAGTTAGCAGCATATGTAATATCATTTGCTGTTGAACCAGGATAAGTAAATAAATTTAACTCCAATAGTTCAGTGTCACTCATGAATACACCAGCTGTCATAGACATTGTGTCATTTATAGGTGCGTTCACTCTAAATTCGTGACTTTCAACACTTGTATGTGTTGTTGAATCAACAAATAAGTCAGTTGTTCCACATGATCCAAAAGGAGCACCTGTTGGTGAAAATTTTGTATATGTTACGTAATAGTCACATATGTAATATGGAAGATATTGACCAACAAATAAGTAATCTGTGTAATCGACTATTTGATTTGTTTCTCTATCAGTATAGGCACCAGCGTATACTGCTTCTAGTTCACCAATAGAACCTTCAAGTGTAAGACTCATGTTCTCATACTCATCAGAAATATGATCGTCACTATATCTTTGTATTTCTAAGTCGCCTAAATTAGGATCAGCGAAGAAAACACCATCTGATTCAATAGTTTGTTCTGCATATACTAATGTAGCATTCCAATTATCACCAAGCTCACTAGCAAGAGTTGATCTGAAACCTTCATATTCAGTTCCGTTAACATTATCTTCTTCAAGAGCAGGAGTATTTGCAAAACGAACTCCTGAAAGATCTGCACCAGCTTGGAAACCACCTCTTGAGCTGTTAACAGGCAAACCATTTTCTCTAACAGTACCTGAAGGTCTGAAACGCGCAGATCCACTCGGATCAATGTTTCCAGCTACCTGATCAATATAACCGCCTCTTCTATCACTGTATCCAACAAATCTCCAAGTTGTTGTGTCTGATAGAGGAACGTTTGTCATGAACTCAAGCTTTGTACCTGTGTCTCCTTCTGGCATAAATCTTGTTTCAACCTCTACGTTACTCTCAGTTACACCTTGCTTAGGTTTGTTAGTAATCATTCTAACAACACCAGCTTGTGAGCTAGCACCAAATAGAGTTCCTTGTGGTCCAGATAAAACCTCTATACGAGCAACGTCAGCTGCATAGACATCTAAGTTTCTTCCAGGTTGAGCTAATGGTTGCTCATCTAAATAGAAAGATACGTTTGGAGCCAAACCAGCAACACCAGCTGTTGTTAAGTTAGGTGTTGTTGAGGCAAGACCTCTAATGTAAATTGTGCTTTGACCAGGGCCAGAGCCACCAGCAGTAACACCAGGTAATTGAGTAAGATAGTCTTCAAATACATTGATTCCTCTCTCCTCTAAAGTTTCCTCGTTTAAAGCATTAACTGAAAGAGGTACATCTTGTAGGCTCTCAGTTTTTTTTCGAGCCGTAACAACAACCTCTTCAATTGTTGCATTTTGTGCCGCAATATAACCACTAAAAACTGATGCATTAATTACAGCAAAAGTAGATAGCGATGGTAATACCGCAGGTATTAAAGAAGGCGTAATTTCCTTCCGAATTTTGTTTAATTTTTTTAACATAGTTTCCCCTAATTAAGAAATTAATAGATAAAGGTTAACAAATTACTAAAAACTATACAAATTTAGTTAATTAAATAAACCTTTTTCTGATATATGACTTATTTATAAAGTGGAAATTTAACATTAATTATGTTTCACTAAAGCTAATTTAAGGCTCTATGAACAATTTAAGTAAACCAAGGTTTTTAATTTCGATATTTCTTTTATCATTGATAACTGCGATAGTTTCACTTAATTCTGATATCTCAGAATCATTCTTCCTTGATTTACAGGCCTTTTTATCAAAGTATCTTGGATGGATGATAATTCTAATAGCAAATGGATTTGTTATATTTGCCTTTTTCCTAATTTTTACAAAATATAAGGATATTAGGTTGGGTGGAATTGATGCAAAACCGGCCTACTCTTACATAAATTGGATTGCAATGTTATTTAGTGCCGGATTAGGCATTGGCTTATTGTTTTACGGAGTAGCTGAGCCAATAATGCACCTTAACTCATATCCAGGAATGATAGAAGGAGATGCATCATATAATGCTGGTAAAGCTATTGGTTTGGCAAATCTTCATTGGGGTTTACATGGTTGGGCCATATATTCACTTTTAGGGTTATGCTTTGCATTTGCTTCATATAATAAAAAACTTCCGTTCAGAGTGAGTTCTTTATTAGGTCATAAAATTTCAAATAACAGACCTTTAGCAATATCAATAGATATTATTGCAATACTCACAACAGTTCTTGGTGTAACAACTTCTCTAGGATTGGGTACAATTCAGATAAGTTCAGGATTAGAATATGTTTTTTCAATACCTCAAAGCTTTTCTAATCAAATTATTATTATTGCTTTAATTACTTTAATTGGTTTAACAAGTGTTTGTTTGGGTCTGGATAAAGGTATTAAAAGGTTATCACAGGTAAATATGGTCCTTGCATCCTCGTTAATGGGATTCATATTTATCTTTGGGCCAACTGTTTTTATATTAAATGCATTAATTCAAAATTTTGGTTCATATGTAAATACGCTTATAGAGTCAGCAACATGGACAGAAGTTTATTCTTCTTCATCATGGCAAGATGGATGGACTTTGTTTTTTTACACATGGTGGTTTGCATGGGCGCCATTTGTTTCTTTATTTATCGCGAGAATATCTTATGGAAGATCAATTAAAGAATTTATTATTGGTGTGCTGTTTGTTCCATCATTAATTGTCTTCTTATGGATGGGAATTTTTGGAAATGCTGGTATATATCAAGTATTAAATGAAACAAGTCAATTAAATGAAATAGTTAACAACAACTATACAGTAGCCCTATTTGCGCTATTTGATGTTTATCCAATACCAACATTAATATCGATTTTAGCCTTGACTATAATTGTGACATTTTTTGTTACGTCATCTGATTCAGGTGCTTTGGTAGCATCAATGCTTTCATCAAAAAGCCATGTTGGCATTCATGATGACTCTCCTATCCTATCGAGAGTAACTTGGGCAATACTTTTAGGTATTATTGCAGCTGTCCTATTGTATAAAGGAGGCCTAACTGCACTTCAGACTTCTGTAGTCATATGTGGAGTTCCTTTTTCTATAATTGTTGTGTTTGCAATTAGACACTTTTATAACTCGCTTGAATCAGAGCTAGAAAAATATTAGTCTATTTCTTCATCTAATTGCTTTAACTCATCTTCATCCATCTCATCTTCGAAAATTAAGTCATTATTAGCATTAAATTTCTTTGCAACAATAAGTGCTGCAACAATAACGATAAGTATGATTCCTATTTGATATAACATTGATTGAATTATTATAATTAAGACTTACTTATATAATAACTCCAAAAAATAAAAAATAAATGGACGCACTTGAAAATATATTGAATCGAGTTTCTGCTAGGAGTCTTGTAGAACCTCATCCGTCGAAAAAAGAGATGGACATAGTCTACAAAGCTGCATTGAGAGCACCTGATCATGCTTGGCTTAGAACAAGTAGTTTTATTGAAGTTAAAGGTGAAAGCTTAAACAAATTATCAAACATATTTGTAAACTATGGAAAATCAGTCCCGGATATATCTGATGAAGTTCTAGATAAATATAAAAATGCTCCTTATAGAGCTCCAATGATCATAATTTTAGTAAATACATTTAAAGAACATCCAAAGGTACCCGCAATAGAGCAAAAATTATCTACTGCAACAGCTGCTCAAAATATTATGCTTGCTTTGAATGCTATGAAATATTCTTGTATATGGAGAACTGGAAAAATGGCGTTCAATGAGCTTATACAAAAAGAACTTGGTCTAGATAATAATCAAGAGATTTTAGGTTATCTATATATTGGAACCGAGTCAGGTGAAAAGAAAAAAATTCCAAATTTAGATATAGATGATTTTGTAAGTTACTTATAGGTTTTTATTCTTATATCTTAAAGCAGCTGTAAATGCCATTGAAGCAAACACAATCTCTGCTATTAATGATGAAATTCCCAAAGGCGCATCATGGCTGATACTTGCCACAACATTAAAGGTTGCAGCAAACAGGTAAATCATTCCACAACAAAATATAAACTCATATTTCTTCGATAATAATGATAAAAAACACATTACAGAGGAAGCTAAAAAGAAAGCCGTAAAATCCCTTATCTGTGTATTTCGTCCGTCACCATCAAGGTATGACATGCCAAGTGCTTCAGCTGCGGATGCAGGCATAAAAATCCATTGTAATGCTATTAAAAATAGAACAACTCCTAGGACTGCTGATAATGTATTTGCTGTTTTCATAATTGTATGATGTCTGTATTTTCAATTTGATTATTGATTATTATAGAGTCTTTTTTATTTACTAAAAAACAATTTTTTTTATTGCCAAAGCTAACAGAATATTTAGGTAGATCATTTACAAGGTGAAGAGCACAAAAGCCTTCAATAGATATACACTCTGATATAAGTTCATCATTAAGAATTTGATTAACAAAAGGAATCCTCTCAGGTTCTTCATCATAATGAGGACAACATATTCCTTTGACAAAACCAAGGCATGGGAGAATAGCTTGATTGTCCTTCCATGAATCAGTGATACCTTTTTCAAACCAACAAATTGCACCAGCACTTACACCACTCATGATAGTCCCCTTCATATAGGCTTTATGTAAAATCTTATCTAGTTCCCAGTCTCTCCATACCGCCAACATGCTTTTCGTATTTCCGCCACCAACAAAAATAATATCCTGATCACTAATGTGGTTTTCAAGATTAATTGTTCTTTTAAAAAAATCTATATGAGATGTTTTGCAATTAAGTGAATCGAAAGCTTTATAGAAATTTTCTATATACTGGGCATCATCTCCGGTTGCAGTCGGTATGAAACATATTGATGGATTTGTCTTATCAGACTGATCCACAATATATTTTTCAATTTTTAATTCCTTAATTTCTCTGCCAAAACCCCCACCACCAATTGCAATTATCTGTCTCATTTTAATTATTATTTAACTGTAATGTTTTAATCAAATCACCAAGCCATGGCTCGTAATTTTTCCACTGACCAATCCCTTTTTTATATATGGGCTGACGAACCTGTTCTGAACTTGGAGTTCTTACCGTTCTTTTAGTTTTATAAAAATCAATACAACTTTGTTCAAATTTTAAACCACAAAATTCAAGAAGTTTTTTGATTTCATTTTCTGTGTTTTCGATCATATCTTCATATACTACTCTATGTACTTTACCCGGTAGCACTTTATCCCAATGATCCATAATCCTTAAGTAATCTATGTAGTAATTACCTATTCTATTTTGTGAGTATGTAAATCCTTGACCTGATCCAAACAGTTGTTTATAGCAACTAAAGCAACAGTCCATTGGATTTCTTCGTGCGTCGATAATTTTTGCATTAGGAAGTATTAAGTGTATTAAGCCTATATGAATAAAGTTATTTGGCATTTTATCAATAAAATATGGCTTATCTGTAACTCTCTGATCTAATGTATTATTAATATAAGCAGCACCCATTTTTTGAAACTCTTCTTTTTTAGTTTTTGCAAGAGAAGATGGATACTCTGACTTACTTTGAGAATTTTTCTTATTTGCTATTTTTCTTGAAAGCGCAATTATATTTTGAAGTTCCGTAGTCCCTTCTACCAGAGAGTGTGATGATAAGATTTGTTCAATCAAAGTAGATCCTGATCTTGGTAATCCGACAACAAAAATAGGATCTGTGTTGAGATCTCCAACAGTTTTTTTATCTTTAAAAAATTTTTCATTGAAAAAATCTATAAGCTCATCACACTCTTCGCTAAATTTTTTTGAATCCCATGGAACTTGTTTACTTTTAAGCGTATTTCCCTTGACGTATGCTGCAATGGATTGATCATATTGTTTATTATCTTCTTGAGCTTTACCAAGGGCAAAAAGTAAGTGAAAATAATCTTCAATTTTTAAGTCCTCATTCTTAAGAAGATCTTTAATAT
>Ga0209433_10000016_pt1 | contig 54692 bp, 42 predicted proteins | sample METZYME_5_50m_FD_187552 | JGI IMG/M metagenome (GOLD analysis project Ga0209433, IMG submission 187552) | Marine microbial communities from oxygen minimum zone in mesopelagic equatorial Pacific - METZYME_5_50m (SPAdes) (version 2) | ecosystem: Environmental > Aquatic > Marine > Oceanic | place...
TAACCTCATCAAGAAAATTATCAATATATTGTTACGAAATAGGTGGCATCGATGGTTTATCATTTAGGAATCAGATTGAAATGCTAGAATACATAAAAGAAGCAGGTCTTCCTGTTAACCCTCTATCTAAAAAAGTATCTACATTAGAAAAAATGATTGATTATCATGCAAAGCTAGAAAAAAATCGTGAAAAAATTGATTATGAAATAGATGGTACTGTAATGAAAGTCAATGATTATTCATTAAGAAAAACTCTAGGTCAAAGATCACGTTCTCCTAGATGGGCTGTAGCAGCAAAGTTTAAATCTAAAAAAGCTGAAACCCAGATATTAGATATTGAAATTCAAGTAGGTCGAACTGGTGTAATAACTCCTGTAGCAAAAGTAAAAGAGGTTGATTTATCAGGTGCTTTAATTACTAGTGCAACATTGCATAATCAAGATGAAATAGACAAGAAGGATATCAGAATAAATGATTTCGTTTTAATCGAAAGATCAGGAGATGTTATACCAAAAATATCTGAAGTTATCTTTAGCAAAAGACCCTCAAATACTAGTAAATATAATATATCTAGTAATAACTGCCCATCATGTAAAGGTTTAATCAAAAGAATTGAAGACGAGGCAGCTTATAAATGCTTAAATAATGATTGTAGTTCTAGAAAGAAGGGAATACTGCAACATTTTTGCTCAAAAAATGCAATGAACATTGAAGGAATGGGCCCTCAAATCATACAACAACTCATGCAAGAATCATTATTAGAAGAAGTTGATGATATTTTCAAACTGCAATATGAACAAATTGTTCATCTTGAAAGATTTCAAGATAAGTCTGCAACGAATCTTATAGATTCAATAAGTAAATCAAAAAAAACTACATTTTCAAGGTTCGTTTTTGGTTTGGGTATTCCACACGTTGGACAACATATAGCAACAATTCTTGATAAAGAGTGTAATTCATCTTTTGACAACCTAAAAAAATTAACATTAGAAAAACTAGAAACTGTTGATGGAATTGGAGAAATAGTTGCTCAATCAATACTTGATTATCTTGCCGATGAAAAAAACTTAGTTGTTATTCAAAGTTGTTTTTCACTTGGTGTTGTTATCAACTCAGGTGATAAAAAAGAAAAATCGGATTTACTGAAGGATTTAACGTTTGTCATTACTGGAAGTTTTAATTCATTTTCAAGAAGAGATATAAAGAGATTGATTCAAGAAAATGGCGGTAGAGTTACAGGCTCAATATCGAAAAAAACATCGTTTCTTATTTCAGGAGAAAATCCAGGTTCAAAATTATCAAAAGCAAATGATAATAATATTGAAATAATTGATGAAAAAACCTTAATACAAATGATTAATGAAAATTAACATACTATTTTTTTCCCTTATCTCTTTTTTATACGCAAATGATAAGCTCGGTGTATCTGTAGAAAAAATAGCAACTGATTTTGAACGTCCTATACTAGTTACATTTCAGCCAGATAATAATCAAATGTATGTTTTAGAACAAAAAGGGAAAATAAAGATTATAAATTCAAATTCAGTCGAAACGTTCCTTGATATATCAAATAATGTTTCTTCTGGTCCAGTACCCGATGAGAGAGGTTTACTTGGAATGGCTTTTGACAATAAATTTTCTTCAAATGGTATTTTTTATATTTCATATATTGATTCAAATAATTTTTCAGTAGTATCGAGATTCACATATGATCATAAAGTAAAAATGGTTAATTATGAATCTGAAGAAAGAATAATTTATTTCAAACAACCATTTAATAACCACAATGGTGGCCATTTAGATTTTAGCCCAATTGACAATTATTTGTATGTTGCATTTGGCGATGGTGGTTCAGCTGGTGATCCCAAAAATAATGCGCAAAACTTATCAAATTTTATGGGTAAAATTTTAAGGTTAGATGTTTCAAATAGTAAGGGATATGACATTCCTTTAGACAATCCTTTTTATAATAAAGTTGGCGCTAAAAAAGAAATTTGGGCATACGGACTAAGAAACCCTTGGAGATTTTCATTTGACAAAGAAAATGGTGATTTATTTATTGGCGACGTAGGCCAATATCTTTGGGAGGAAATCAATAAAATATCATTTAATCAGTCTGGTATCAACTTTGGCTGGAAGATTATGGAAGGTAACAATTGCTATGATGCAGAAAGCTGTGATCAAGAAGGATTGACTAAACCCATATTTGACTATCCAAGTGACGCATCATACGCCTTTTCTTTAATGGGCATTAAACAAAAAGAGGTTTATGGATGCTCTGTTACGGGAGGGTATCTTTACAGAGGTAATGAAATTTCAGATTTAAAAAACTTATACTTATTTTCAGATTTTTGCACTGGAAAAATTTGGGCTCTCAATCAGAAAAATTTAAAGGTTATTGATATTACTGAAGAATTATTTTTTGATTCTAAAAATATGATATCATCTTTTGGCCAAGATATTAATGGAGAATTATATATAGTGGAATTTTCAGGAACTATTTATAAAATCATACCTTCAAATGAGTAAAAAATTAGCAATAGAAATAACAAATCTTACTAAATCTTACGAGGATGTAAAAGCCGTTAGAGGAATAGATTTGAAAATAAACAAGGGTGAGTTTTATGGATTGCTAGGCCCAAATGGAGCTGGAAAATCAACAACAATTAATTCTATAACAAGCCTAGTAAAACCATCAAAAGGAAGTATAAAAATTTTTGATCAGGATATCGAAAAAAATTTCAGATTTGCGCGTTCAAAAATTGGGATCGCTCAGCAGGAAGTTAGTCAAGACTGGTTTTTTCCTATGGAAAAATTACTTTATTTTCAAGCAGGTTTTTATGGGGTTAAAAAAACAAAAGCAAAAGATAGAATTGATTATATCTTAAATAAATTAGGTTTAGACGAACATAAAAATAAAAAAATGAGGGAACTTTCAGGAGGAATGAAAAGAAGATTACAGATAGCAAAAGCGTTAGTACATGATCCTGAAATAATTATTCTTGACGAACCTACTGCTGGTGTAGATGTTGAATTACGTCATGACCTATGGGTTTATCTTCAAGAGCTTCATAAGGATGGGAAAACTATTCTTTTAACTACTCATTATATTGATGAAGCCGAGTTGTTATGCGAAAGAGTAGGAATAATTGATAATGGAAAATTGATAGTGGAAGATTCAGTAAATAATTTAAAAAAACTAGTTAATAAATCTTCAATCGTCATTCACTTAAAAGATGATATTACAAGCATAAATTTTTTGAATGATTTCAATCATCATATATCTGAAAAAAAGGTTTATGTGCAAACTGAATCTCCCAATCTAGATTTACCAAAAATAATTTTAAAATTTTCTGAGGCTTCTGTAAATATTGAAGATGTTCATATTCCTCAAACTTCTCTTGAAGACGTTTTTCTAGACTTAACTGGGAGAAAAATCAATGATTAGAAATTGGATTGGTTTTTATACTCTTTCATCAAGAGAAATTATGCGTTTCTTTTCAGTTTGGAGACAAACAATTATTCCAGGTATAATCACAACTCTTCTCTATATTTTTGTTTTTGGTGTAGCTCTAGAAAATAGGATTTCTGAGATAAATGGTGTTTCATACAAAATTTATATCCTACCAGGATTATTAATGATGAATGTAATAACAAATGCGACTGCTAATTCAGCTTCATCAATGCTCCAAATGAAATTATTACAGACTCTTCCCGAGCTTTTAATAACACCTCTTTCAAGTTTAGAGCTATCATTATCCTTTATTATAGGTGGAACTGTAAGAGGGTTTGTAAATGGAGTTCTTATTTTATTAATTTGTTGGATGGCAGGAATGCCTATAATTAATTTGCCATTAACTTTATTATTTATATTTCTAGTATCTTGGTCATTTTCAAGTTTAGGTTTATTTGTTGGTCAGCTTTCTGATTCATGGGACCAACTGGCCCTGATACAAAACTTTGTTATCACACCTTTCAGTTTTTTGGGTGGAATTTTTTATTCAATAAAAATGTTACCAAGCTGGGCAATGACTTTAAGTCAAGTCAACCCCATCTATTATGCAATCTGTGCACTAAGAGAATCAACTTTAGGGGTGTCAGATACCTCTTTAGTTGTATCTTCAATTTTTTTAATCATCTTTACTTTTGCTACAACAATAATAGCTGTACAACTTATGGCAACAGGTAAAAAAATTAGGTTTTAATTTTGTTTTTATGGAGCTAAAATAAGCAATGCAAAAATCAAAAAAAGCTATCCTATTTTTAGAGGATGGCTTTTTTTTTATCGGTAAAAGCTTAGGATCTTTAGGAGAAACATCTGGTGAAGTATGTTTCAATACAGGCATGACTGGTTATCAAGAAATTCTTACTGACCCCTCATACGCTAAACAGATGATTATAATGTGCAGTCCTCATATTGGTAATTATGGCACAAATATTGAAGATGTCGAATCAGATGAAATTCATGCCACAGGTTTTATTATTAAAAGCGAATCAATCTCACCATCAAATTGGAGATCTCAGGAAACTTTAAGTGATTTTTTAACAAAAAATAAAATTGTTGGTATACAAGACATAGATACCAGAGCGTTAACAATTCATATCCGTAAAAATGGTGCGATGAGAGGTATTATTTCTACGGAAGACTTTTCAGAACAAAGTTTATTAAGAAAAATACAAGATGTTCCAAAAATGGAGGGCCAAGACCTAGCGATAGATGTAACAAGAAACAAAAAAACTATTTTATGTAAAACAAAAAATCCCCTTTTTAAAATCTCTGCAATCGATTTTGGTATGAAGAGTAATATATATGAGATTATGTTAGACAATGGTGCTGAAGTGACAATTCATCCTGCTAATGTTAAATCAGATGAAGTACTTTCAGGTAATCCAGATGGTATTTTTCTTTCTAACGGTCCGGGAGATCCAGCAGCTATTGACTATGCAATAGAAACAGTCAGAGATTTGATTGGTAAAAAACCAATTTTTGGTATATGTCTTGGGCATCAAATACTAGCATTAGCAATGGGTGCAAAAACTTTTAAAATGAAATTTGGACATAGAGGTATAAATCAACCTGTTAAAAATTTGAAAACATCAAAAATAGAAATTACATCCCAAAATCATGGATTTGCTGTCGACGAAAAATCTTTGCCAGATGAAATAACTGTTACACATAAACATTTAAATGATAATACAGTAGCAGGAATAGAATGCAAGAATGCCATGGCATACTCAGTACAATATCACCCTGAATCAAGCCCTGGTCCCCATGATTCCAGATATGTTTTTAAAAGGTTTTTTGAAATGATGAAAGAAAATGCCTAGAAGAGACGACATAGAAACAATTTTAGTTATTGGTGCAGGACCGATTGTAATTGGACAAGGGTGTGAGTTCGATTATTCAGGAACTCAAGCTATCAAGGCTCTAAAAGAGGAAGGTTATAGAGTTGTTTTAATCAATTCAAATCCTGCTACTATAATGACAGATCCACAATTTTCAGATAAAACCTATATTGAACCAATATCTGCAGATTATGTTGAAGAAATCATTATTAAAGAAAGACCTGATGCTATTTTGCCAACAGTTGGTGGCCAAACTGCGCTAAATGTAGCAATGCAATTAGATGAACAGGGTATTTTAAAAAAGCATAATGTTGAACTTATAGGAGCAAAAAGATCTGCAATTGAAACTGCTGAGAGCAGAGAAATGTTTAAAGAAGCAATGAAAGATATTGGACTAGACTTGCCTTATGGCTACACAGTCCAGTCCTTAGATGAAGCAAAAAAGTTACTTGATAAAATTTCATTACCAGCGATTATTAGGCCATCATTCACTTTAGGTGGATCAGGCGGTTCTGTGGCATATAACGAAAAAGAGTTTGAGTCCTCAGTAAATAAAGGAATTAAGGAGAGTCCAACTGGCCAAGTCTTAGTAGAAGAATATCTAAATGGGTGGAAAGAATTTGAGCTCGAATTAATAAGAGACATGAATGATAATGTCATTATTATATGTTCAATTGAAAATATTGATCCAATGGGAATTCACACCGGAGATTCCATAACAATTGCGCCCGCTATGACATTGACAGATAAAGAATTTCAAAATATGCGAAATGCTGCCATCAAATGTATTAGAAAAATAGGGGTTGATACGGGTGGATCAAATGTTCAATTTGCTGTTAATCCTAAAGATGGTAGGATGGTCATTATTGAAATGAACCCAAGAGTTAGTCGATCCTCAGCATTAGCTTCAAAAGCAACAGGATTTCCCATTGCTAAAATCGCAGCAAAATTAGCTGTTGGCTTTTCTTTAGACGAATTGAAAAATGATATAACTAATCAAACGCTAGCTGCATTTGAACCGACAATAGATTATATAGTGACAAAGCTTCCTAGGTTTGATTTTGAAAAATTTTCATCTTCTTCTGGAAAACTTGGTGTACAAATGCAGTCAGTTGGAGAAGCCATGGCAATTGGAAGGACATTCCGTGAGTCATTTCAAAAAGCATTTAGATCTCTAGAATTAAACCTTCCTGGTTTTGAAACTAAAGACCCTAGAGATGAAGATAAAGATATCAAACGTTATAGAGAGCTTGACATTAAATCTTTGAATGATGGTAGCTCCTTTAGAATGTTGAAAGTTAAAGAAGCAATAAAACAGGAATTTTCAATTGACGAAATAAATAAGAATACAGGGATTGATCCATGGTTCTTAAGAGAAATTGAAGAAATCGTAAATCTTGAAAAATCATTCAAAGATAGCATGAATATATTAGAACTTAAAAAAAATGGATTCTCTGATTTACAAATTGCTCAACTAAGCAACTCAACAGAATTAGAAGTTAGAAAAAAAAGGATTTCAGATAACATTACACCTGTTTACAAAGTCGTTGACACTTGTGCTGGTGAGTTCAAAGCTGAAACTCCATACTCTTATTCGACTTATGAATCTTCACATGACATACAACCTCTTGAAGGGAAGAAAATAATTATTTTAGGAGGAGGTCCCAATAGGATTGGGCAAGGAATCGAATTTGATTATTGTTGTGTACAGGCAGTCTTTGGCTTAAGAGAAGCTGGTTTCAAATCAATTATGGTCAATTGTAACCCTGAAACCGTTTCAACTGATTTCGATTTGGCTGACAGACTATACTTTGAACCTATAACATTTGAAGATATAATGAACATTATAGATTTTGAAAAACCAGATGGTGTTTTAGTTCAGTTTGGAGGACAAACTCCTTTAAAAATCGCAAATCAGCTTACTGAAGCTGGTGTCAAAATTTATGGTACATCTGCAAACAGTATTAATCTAGCAGAAAACAGAGAAGAGTTTGCTAAAATTATTGACCGTTTAAAAATTAGTACTCCAGAATATTGTATTGCCAAAAATTATGATGACATATATAATTTTTCTGAGCAGGCACAGTTTCCTGTACTCGTAAGACCTAGTTTTGTCTTAGGGGGTAGAGCAATGCAGATTGTTTATTCAAAAGAACAGCTGGTTGACTACGTTTTTCGCTCTGCTGAGGCTACAAATGATCATCCCATTTTGATAGACCAATTTATTGAAAATGCGTATGAATTTGATGTTGATGCCTTATGTGACGGTGAAGAGGTTTTCATTGGGGGCATTATGCAACATATCGAAGAAGCGGGTGTTCATTCTGGTGATTCTTCATGTGTAATACCACCATATGAGATGAGTGATTTTGTGAAAAAAGATATTGAAGAAACAACTAGGAAGCTTGCTATAGAATTAAAAGTTATTGGTCTTATCAACCTACAATTTGCAGTAAAAGATGACAAGGTTTATGTGCTAGAGGTAAACCCAAGGTCAAGTAGAACGGTACCATTTGTAAGCAAGTATAGTAATGTACCATTAGCTAACATAGCTGCTCAACTTTCAACTGGGTTTAAAATTAAAGATTTTAATCTTATTGATACTAATTACAAACATGTTGCAGTAAAAAAGGCAGTATTACCATTTAAAAAATTTAAAGATGAAAAAGTTTTTTTGGGACCTGAGATGAAATCAACTGGTGAAGTAATGGGGATTGATAATATGGCAGGTAATGCATTTTTAAAAGCTATGAAATCAGATGGATATACAGTACCAGAAAATGGTACAGCTTTTTTATCAGTTAATGATTCAGATAAAAATGGGTTGGTCGAAATAGCTGAAGATTTAAATAAACTTGGATTTAACTTAATTGCGACAAAGGGAACTTGCCAATACCTTTTGAAAAATAATATTCCTTGTGAAGAAATATTTAAGGTTGGCGAAGGAAGGCCCAATATAGTTGACGAAATACTAAATGATAACGTCCAAATTGTCATTAACTCTCCGGAAGGACCACAGTCGAGATTTGATGAAGAAGCTATTGGTAAAAATTCAGTAATGAAAAATATATTAACCATAACAACAATTGCTGGTGCAAAAGCTGCAATAGATTCAATGAAATTTTTAAATCAGGTAAGCGTAAAAGCTCTTCAAGAATATTTTGAGTAACTAATCTTTGTAACTTTCAATATCCGGACAAACACAAAAGAAATTTCTATCACCAAAAGCATTATCAATTCTAGAAACATATGGCCAAAATTTATTTTCTTTTACCCAACTTGTCGGGAAAACAGCTTTTTCTTTTGAATACGGATGCAACCATTCTTCACATAGATCTTTGACGGTATGTGGTGAATTAACAAGAACATTGTCTTCTTTGGACACCTTTTCTGATTCAATATCTTTTATTTCTTTTCTTATTGATATCATTGCATCACAAAACTTATCTAGTTCTGACTTTGATTCACTTTCAGTCGGCTCAATCATCAATGTTCCAGGAATTGGCCATGACATTGTTGGAGCATGAAAGCCATAATCAACTAATCTTTTAGCAATATCCTCATTAGTAATATTGGCAGAGTTTTTAAACTCTCTACAGTCAACAATGAATTCGTGAGCATTTAACCCACTATTACCTTTGTAGAGGATTGAGTAGTCATTTTCAAGTCTTTTAGCCATATAATTTGCACTTAAAATTGCAACTTGAGATGCTTTTAATAATCCTTTTGCAGCCATCAACTTCATATAAATATATGATATTAGTAAAATGCTCGCACTTCCAAATGGGGAAGATGATACAGAGTAGGTATAGTCTTGATCTATAAACTTATGTTTTGGAAGATGCGGTTTTAATTTTTCGTTTACACAAATAGGGCCCATTCCAGGTCCTCCACCACCGTGTGGAATACAAAAAGTTTTATGTAAATTAATATGCATTACATCTGCACCAAATTTACCTGGCTTACAAACTCCTACCATTGCGTTAAGATTTGCTCCATCCATGTAAACCAATCCGCCATTATCATGTATCAAACCACATATTTCATCAATATTATGTTCAAAGACCCCATGAGTTGATGGATAAGTAACCATCAATGATGATAATTTATCACCAGCTTCTGAAACTTTATTTTTTAAATCATTATAATCAATATTACCATTATCATCACATTTAACAATCACGACCTTTAATCCGGCCATTATGGCGCTGGCAGGATTTGTTCCGTGAGCAGATTCAGGTATAAGACAAATATTTCTATTAGCTTTGTTGGTTTTATGATATTCCCTAATACTAAGTAAACCAGCATACTCTCCTTGAGCCCCTGAATTTGGCTGGAATGATACTGCATCAAAGCCTGTTACTTTGTATAACATTTCTTCAAGCTCTTTAATTATTTCTAAATAACCTTCAGCTTGCTCAATTGGAGCAAATGGATGAATGGAATTATATTCAGGCCAACTAATAGGAATCATTTCAACCGTTGCGTTTAGTTTCATGGTACAAGAACCCAATGGAATCATGCTGTAGTTGAGCGATAAATCTCTTTTTTCCAACTTATTAATATATCTTAGCATTTCGGTTTCTGAATGTATACTGTTGAAAATTGAATGTTTCAAAATTTTACCAACTCGATTTGGCTCGAAAACTTGATATTTTGATTTACTATTATTATTTGTTTTAAAAATATCTGAAATTTCATTGATTTCTTTTAAGTCAGTTTTTTCATCTAGAGAAATTCCAATCATTCCATTATCGTGATACATAAAATTATATTTTTTATCAATTGCACGTTTTCTTAACTCCTCGACACTAATATCTTTAATTTCAATGCAAATAGTATCAAAAAATGAATTATTATCTGTCTTAACAAAATGACCATAGCTCTCAATTTTTTCTGCTAAATTTTTTGTTTGATTATGAATTTTATCAGCTATTTCTTTTAGTCTTTTTGGTCCATGAAAAAGAGCATACATTCCTGATATTATTGCCAACAATACTTGTGCAGTACAAATATTTGATGTTGCTTTTTCTCTTCTGATGTGCTGTTCTCTAGTTTGTAAAGTTAATCTGTATGCTTGATCTCCTTTACGATCTTGTGATACTCCAACAATTCTACCAGGTATATCACGTTTAAATTCGTCACTTGTACACATAAATGCTGCATGAGGTCCACCATAACCCAGTGGCACTCCGAATCTTTGACTATTACCAACTGCTATATCACCGCCATAGAAACCGGGTGAGTTGAAAAGTTGTAAACACATTAAATCGGTCGCGAAAATAACTTTACAGGCATCTTCATGAGCAAGATCAACAATCTTTTTGTATTCATTTGGTTCCGCAATGTGACCAAATTTATTTGGATACTGAACAATACAACCGAATGCATCTTTATAATCAAAATTTTCAAATGATGTTATTTCTACTTCAATATCAAGAGGTTCAGCTCTAGAAACAATAACATCTATTGTTTGTTTGAAACAGGTTTCATCAACAAGAAACTTATTTTTTTCAGTCTTGTTTTTTCTGAAAAGCATAAGCATAGCTTCACTGGCCGCTGTACCTTCGTCGAGAAGTGATGCATTTGCAATTGGGAGATCACAGATTTCAGTGATCATAGTTTGATAGTTCAAAAGAGCTTCTAATCTTCCTTGAGAAATTTCAGGTTGGTATGGTGTATACTGAGTATACCAACCCGGATTTTCGAGAATATTTCTTAATATTACATTAGGAGTAATTGTATCGTAATAGCCTTGACCAATAAGAGATCTAAAAATAGAGTTTTTCGAACCAATTTTTTTAACATGATCCAAAATTTCTTTTTCTGAAAAGTTTTCATTGCCAATTGATTCGTCATCAATATCTAAAATATTTTTAGGTACAATTTTCTCTAATAGATCCTTAAGATCTGTGCAGCTAAGAAATTTTAGCATTTCTTCAATTTCTTTTGAAGAAGGACCTATATGTTTATTATGGAACTCTGACATTTTTTGAACTTTTTAAAAAAATTGTACCCCCGGAAGGACTCGAACCTACAACCAAGGGCTTAAAAGGCCCCTGCTCTACCATTGAGCTACGGAGGCAAAACTAGGCATAAATATAAGTCATGAAAATTTAATTTAATACTCTTAAAAAAGCATTTTTTAAAATTTTTTTTTAAAAATAGCATAAAAAATATTGACCAATTATAAAAATTAATATTACTTTGGGTAAGTCTAAAATTAGATTATTGTAAGCAAATACAAGCAAATCGAAAAGGCTCTGGGGTTGGCGCTGCAGAGCCTTTTTTGTTAATAAAATTTGTTGTATCTTCTTTTTTATTTGAAAATTGGGGGCGACCGGTTTCGACATTTTAGAATGAAATCTTAGATTGCATGTAGAGCTTAGTAACTCTTAAAACTTCTTATCTATATTAAGTGCCGACAATGGCCAAATGGCTTTTGCTTAATTGCTAAAGCCCATCATCAGTAGACGTTTCTCATCGTTCGCTGAATGGTGTCATAAAAATGAGATAGCTTATTTCTCTGCTTCGGCTAAATAAGCGAAAATTAGAAGATTGCTATATACCTGTTTGTTCTTGTACAGCTATTTAGTGAAATTTGATCAAGAAACTAAACATGTAGATATCTATTATTTTACTATTTTGGACGGGAGTTCGAATCTCCCCGCCTCCACTTAATATCAAATTTGATCAGGATAATCTGAAATAACTCCATCTACATTCAACTTTTGCATAAAACTAATATCCTCTTTGTTGTTAACAGTCCAGGTATAGATTTTAAATCCATTTTTTTTAATTTTTTCAACCGTCCCTTCATTTAGCATTCTATAATTAGGGTGTATAGACTGTGCATTAATATTTTTGCCAAATTGAATGGCTTCGTTAATGTTTCCGAGTTTATCTAAAAGAATTCCAATCGCAATATCGGTATTAATTGATCTAAATTTTTTTAACTCATCCCAATTAAAACTTGAAACAATAAAGTTTTCTTTTTTCCATAAAGTTCTTTTAGAAAAATCTTCAATAATTTTTGATGTAGATTCTGCTGCACCTGAACCTTTAAGCTCTATATTCACCAAAAGTGGTTTTTTAATTTTTTCTAAAACATCCTTTAAAGTTGGAATTTTATATTTTCCTAAAACCAAATATTTTTGAAGATCATTGATCGTTAAATTCTCTATCTTACCAGATTTTCCTGTTAATTTTTTAAGATTTTTATCATGAAATAATACTAACTCACCACTTAAACATTTAAATACATCAATTTCAACTCCATCAACATTTAATTCTATCGCCATATTTATAGATTCAAGAGTATTCTCAGCAATATATCCTTTTGCTCCTCGGTGGCCAATACTTAACATTTTATGTTCAGAACATGAAGTCATAATTATTAAAGATAAAAAGAATTGATAAGAATAAAGAAATTTTTAAATGCTACCGCATCAATTTTTATTTTTTATTTCAGATGCTGCACGTAATCCAGAAAATAAGGCGCCCTGCATCCAACCTCGATCATTAGATGAATGTTCTCCAGCAAAATGAATTCGACCTTCAGCCTGCGAGATGCTTTCATTTAAATTTTCATTTTGAGAGGTTGTAGGGGACGCCCATGCACCTTTTGACCATTCATCAGTAGACCAAGATTTTGATATTCCTTTATCAAAGTTATTTGATGATCCTTCAAAAATATTTTCCCATCTACTAAGAACTGCATTATTACGCTGACTGTCATTTAAGATATCCATTTCCTCAGCAGCAGACCATCTCAAATAAGACATCAAAACACCGGTATCACCTGACATATCCCATGATGGCTGCCAAATTTCTTCAGGGTGATCAGTGTTACCCCATCCATTTAGAGACTCATTCTCCCAAAATCTATTTTTAAATTGAAGATATATTCTTGTTGCTGGAGCATATCTAAATCCACCATTCATTGCAGTTTGTTTTCCAGCTGACAATGATGGAGAAAAGTTTATTTTATTTAAAACAGGTAGGGGAACAGTACATAGAACTCTATCAGCTTGAAATTGACTTGAACCTGTGTCAACAGTTACATTTTCATCATTTTGAGTAATTGACGTAACAGGGCTATTTAAAAATATTTTATTAGAAAGTTCGTTTGAGCTAGCAAAAGCATTTGTAAGCTGATCTGAACCACCACGAATTTTAAGGTAATCTTTTCTTAAGGCAGAACCGTAGGATGTGTTGAGATAAGTATTGTTGTCAATTACCGTTCTATTTCCGTTAGTAAAATTTACGTAGCCTCCACTTGTAGCATAAAAAGGATCTAGTATTAAATTAAAGTGATTTGCATAAGCAATAGTTAGATCGTGGTCAGGCTTTATTCTTGCAGCACCTCCTTCAACATAATGATTATTAGAAAAAGGCGATCTTATTGTTAAAACGCGACCTCCAATTCTATTTCTTGCCTCCAGAATTTTTACGTCATAACCAGCAATTGATAAATCATATCCTGCTACTAACCCTGATATTCCTGCTCCAATAATAATAACTCTATTATTTTCGTTATTGCCTGCTTCACCATCTGGATCCGTTGAATTTGTACTATCTAACATATCGTTATCTTCGCATGATATGATATAGGTTGCACCCAATGATAGTAAAATACTTTTTTTAATAAATTTTCGTCTGGAAAAATCAGACATTTTTACATTCTTTCAGGGGCACTTATTCCGAGAATTGATAAACCATTTTTTAAAATGATTTTTGTGGCTTCGCATAATTTTTTTCTAGCAAAAGATAAATTGAGATCTTCCAAATTTATAACTTTGTGATTACCATAAAATTTATGATATGCTCCAGCAACATCTTCTAAATAAGTTGCTATTTTTCTAGGTTCGAGAGAATGTGAAACCTCTTCCATTTTATTTGGAAATTCTGACAATAGTTTGATTAAGGCAATCTCGTCTTTTTCTTTTAAAAGTGTATAATCAATTTTTTCATCAACAGAAATTTCTTTATCATACCTCTTCAGCAAATTCGAAATTCTTGCATTAGCATATTGTAGGTAATAAACAGGATTTTTTTCAGATTCATCTTTTGCTAAATCTAAATCAAAATCTAGATGGCTATTTGCACCTCTCATGATAAAGAAATATCTAATTATATCCGAGCTCAGCTCACTCTTAAGCTCATCTAAAGTTATAAAGTTTGCCTTTCTTGTCGACATTTTTACTATCTCTCCACCTTTTTTAATCGTGACGAATTGGTGAATTATGACTTTTATGTGATCAGTTTTTTTATCAAGGCATTTTAGCCCCAATATTACATCAGGGTATGTATCAATATGGTCCGCGCCAAAAATATCGACTATCAAATCAAAACCTCTATCAACTTTATCTGCATGATAAGCTATATCTGGCAACCTATATGTTGGTTCACCAGTGCTTTTTACTAAAACTTTATCTTCATCCTTATCTAAGCTTGAAGTCCTAAACCATACAGCACCATCTTTTTCATACGAAAGATCTTTTTCTTTTAATATTTCAAGAACATTTTTAATAGCACCATTTTTATAAAAAGTTCCCTCTTTAGTAAAAACATCAAATTTGATACCAATACTATCAAGAGTACTTTTTATATTTGTGAAAATTTCTTTCTCTGTGAAATCTCTAAAAACAGAATTATTATCTTTTAAGTCCTTACCATATCTATCAACAATTTTTTTTGCGATTTCATCTAAATATGTTCCGACGTATCCATTTTCAGGTATTTCTACATCTCTACCAATCAGTTGTGCGTATTTAGCATAGCATGATTCTGCCAATACCCTCATTTGTTTTCCAGCGTCATTGTAGTAATATTCTCTTGTCACATCATATCCATTCCACGTTAATATATTCGAAACCATATCTCCAAGAATTGCTTGTCTTCCATGCCCAACTGTTAAAGGGCCAGTAGGATTACTACTTACAAACTCTACATTGGCTGATTTATTCAATTTTTTCTTTTTACCAAAATTTTCTGCTTCATTAATAATTTGATTTAAAATTTCTTGGTAATAAATATCAGAGATATGAAAATTGATAAAGCCGGGTTCAGATGCGCTTATGGTAAAAATATTTTTTGTTGTATTTTGATGACCAGCAATTTTTTTTGCTATTTCAATCGGAGATTTTTTTAATATTTTAGCTAGTTTTAGCGCAATATTAGATGAATAATCTCCATAACCTTCTTGATTATTAACGCTTATATTCCAATCTCTAAACTCAATCTTCTCTTTATTAAGAAAATCCTGTAAAAAATTGTTCATATGTTGCTTAAGCTTCATACTTTGATCACCTTTGCATCAAACCAAATCTTTTCTAAATCATAATAATGACGCGTCTCATCAAAAAAAATATGAACAACTATATCAACATAATCCAGTATTATCCACGTACCATTTTCATATCCTTCTGTTCTCCATGGATTTTCTTGCATATTATCTTTGATGTTATCAGCTATTGCTTTTACTTGGATTAAATTTTTTGCAGAACATATTACAAAATATTCTGATAGTGATGTAATTTTTGAAACATTCATAGCTACTATATCCTCAGCTTTTTTATCTTTTGCAAGAGAGATAATTTTATTGAGTATTTTTTTTGAGCTCATTTATTAAAGTTTAGAAAGTCTTGATAGTCTTTACCAATAATTATTTGAATATCTTCATTTGGATTCATTTGAGTATCAAATTGCACGTTACCCGCATTCGTATTAGTCCCAAGCAATGTTAATAGGTTATCAATTTCATTATTGTTTTCTGAAAGTATAACAATTGTTGTCAATTCATAATCAAAATTATCAGCATTCTCGATTCGAGAAATTTTTAGACCATAATTTTTGGATAATAAATTTCCAAAAGAATTTCCAACACCGCTTACACCACAACCATTTAAAACAGCTACGCTTATTGTTTTAGAAGAGTAATTTTCAAACAACTTAATTTTATTATTTAATTCAGCTGTATTAGTTTGATTTAAATTTCTGACTGGTTTTTCCTGTTTTAAATACATATTAAAAGACCATGAAAACCCTAGAATAACTAAGATTAAAAAAGCTATTACTACATTTAAAAAGTAATTCAAGATTCAAGCTCTTCTAGTTGATCAGCTGTATTTACACCGATAACTTCTTTGGAATTTGCAATTTTAATAGCTTCAATATGCATATTAGCTTGTTGAGCTATACCAATGGCATCTGTAAGATAGTATTCTTCGGAGGCATTATTCGCCTTAATTTTATTTAAAATATCGAAAACTTCTGGAATTTTAAAAATGTATATACCTGGATTCCATTCTTTGATTTTCTTCTCATCATCATTACAATCTTTTTCTTCAACTATTTTTAATAATCTACCATTTTTATCTCTAATTATTCGACCATATCCATAAGGATTTTCAAGTTCTGCAGTAATTAAAGTTAAGTCACGATTATTTTTAACATGATCATCGATAATTGGTTGTAATGTTGATGATTTGATATTTGGAACATCACCGTACAAAATCAAAATGTGTCCTTTTTTGTTTTTTAATAATTCCTCTGTTTGCAATACAGCATGCCCTGTTCCTAGTTGGTCTGATTGAGTACAATACTTAATATTTTCTCTATTTTCTGTATGTAAGATGACTTTATTTTTTTCAAATCCTACTACTAAGATTACTTCAACAGGTTTGAATAGCTCACTTTCATCTAGCACATAATCAATAAGAGATTTTCCACACAATTTGTGTAAAACTTTTGGTAAACTGGAATTCATCCTAGTACCTTTTCCTGCAGCTAGAATAACAACTCTTAATTCTTTATCCATTAATTTCCTCTCCCAAAAAAGGCACATTTCTCTTTCTGATTATTCCACCGCCAATACATACATCATTTTCATCATACAAGACAATAGATTGACCGCAAGTAATAGCCTTAATTTTATGATCAAATTTAACATAACATTCATTTTGATTTGATGATAATATTTTACATGAATGGTCTACATCTCGATATCTTACTTTTGCCTTATATTTAATTTTTGATGTTTTTTTATTATCTATGTTCCAAAACATGTTATCAGCTAATAATTCATCAGAAAAAAGAGCTGGATGATCTGATCCTTGTGCAACATATACAATATTTTTCTCTATGTTTTTTTTAAAAACATACCATGGTTTATCAAATGCAGAATTTTTTGCTCCAATTCCTAAACCTTTTCTTTGCCCAACAGTAAAATACATATGTCCATCATGTACACCAATATCTTGTCCGTCAACAGTTATAATTTTACCTTTTTTAGACTTTAAAAATTTTCCAACAAAGTCATTATACTTTCTTTCACCTATAAAACAAATTCCAGTACTATCTTTTTTTTCAAAGGTAATTAACGAATTTTTTTCAGCTATCTTTCTGACATCTTTTTTATTGATTTCTCCTAATGGTAATTCAAGATTTTTTATAATTTTATTATCAAGCTGGTAAAGGAAATATGACTGATCTTTGTTTTCATCTACAGCTTTTTTTATAAAGAATGAATTATTTTTCTCAAAGACTCTCGCATAATGTCCCGATGCAATTTTTTTGGCTCCAATTTTACGTGCATAATTTTTAAAAACATCAAATTTGATTTCCTTGTTGCATAAAACATCTGGATTTGGAGTGAAACCTTCGATATGATCTTGAATAAATCTACTAAAAACTCTTTCTTTATATTCTTTTGTATAATTTATTTTTTTTAGACTTATATCAAGTTTTTTACAAACTGCAATAGCATCAGCATAATCATCTTCAGAATTACAAATAGCATTTTTATCATCCCAATTTTTCATGAAAATGGCATGAACATCATAGCCCTTTTCTTTCAACAAAAGTGCAGCAACAGAACTATCTACTCCACCACTCATTCCCAACACTATTTTTTCTTTTTTCATTTTTTATATATCATTATCTTAATGAAAAATTTAATGAGTTCAAATCAATCACACAGCGCAATTATTTTTGGTTCGATTAGCATAGATCACATTGAAAATGTACATGGATCTTATGATAAAATTCTTGGCGGCTCTGCAGCATATGCACTTTTAGCTAATCCCAAAAAAACTTGTGAACTTGTTGGTGTCGTTGGAAACGATTTCTCTAATAAACATTTCAAAATGCTAAACGAGCATTCAATTTCTACTGAAAGTTTAACACAAACTAGAGGTAATACATTCTGTTGGGGAGGAAAGTACGAAGACGATTTTTCTAGGCGTCAAACTCTTTATGTCGATGCCGGAGTTTCAGATTCATACATTCCAAAACTTTCAGAGAACTCAAAGAATTGCCAATATCTTTTGTTAGGAAACACTGCGCCACACTTACAAATGAATTTGCTTAAACAAATGAACTCTAAGCCTTTTGTAATGCTAGATACATTTCAACTATATATAGATATTGCAAATCAAGAACTAAAAGATCTAATTAAGTTAACTGATCTTCTGTGTATCAACTTTAACGAGGCTGTATCTTTATCGGAATTAGTTAATCCATCAATTGATGATATGGCAAAAGAAATTCTTAAACTTGGGCCTAAAAGCTTAATTATAAAAGATGGAGAGAATGGGTCTACTTTTTTTGATGCTGAAAAAAAGTTTTCAATTAAAGCTTTTCCAATAGAAAAAGTCATGGATACAACAGGGGCAGGTGACGCATATATAGGTGGAATTCTCCTGGGTAAGACAAGAGGTATGAATACTTTTGAATCTATGAAAATGGGAGCTGTTATGGCATCTTTCTGTATTGAAGGAATAGGAACAGAAGGGTTGCTTAAGGTAAAAGAGGACGACATTTCTAAAAGAAAACTTTGGATGGATCAAAACCATACTTCTTGATAACTCTTTATAATAATACTAACTTGCTAAGCAACATAAGGGAGACAATTTTATGAATCTTTTTAAAAATTTAACTACTACAATAATATTTACGACATTTCTTTTTGCTGGACAAGATTTAGAATCTGCAAAGATTAGGCTCAAAGATAAAGAATGGGGAAAAGCAGAAGAATATCTGATTAAAGCACTTGATCATCCCAAAGATAAATGGGAGGCAGCTTACCATTTAGGTGACAAAATATACCCAAGAAAACAAGACTGGGCTTTAGTTAAGAAGTATATGGACATAGCATCAACTGCTCCAAGTAACTTAAAAATCCGCCCAACAAGAAATGACAGAAAAATTCCTATTAGTCAGGCAATTACAGCATCTTTAACTAAAAGCTATAATCTTATATATTATAAGGCATCTGGCTATCTTTCTCTTCTTAATAGAGCTGCTTCTTTAGAGCAAAGAGACGCTCTTGTAGAACAAGCAATAAAAACATCTATGGATGCAAAAGATCTCGATCCAGCTCAGCCTGGTGCATATGCATTAGTAGCACTCTATTCATCCGTAAAAGGAGATAAGGAGTCAACAATTAAATATTTAGATATGGGCTTAGCTTTGGAAGACATCCCTACGGAAACGAGAATTGCATTACTAGTTAGCGCTGGCCAAAGTGTTGTTAGACTTGGTGAATTCGATAAGGGCTTAGAATATTATGAGGAAGCATTATCTATAAACCCTGATGAACCTACGGCATTGAAAAGCTTAGGTGCACTCTATTTAGCAAGAGATGATTTTGATTCAGCTTTAAAAAATCTTGACCTAGCGATTGAAAAAACAGACGATGATAAGGAGCTTGTAGATCTGTTTTTCAATAGAGGTCTTGTTTACTTGAAAATGGAAGATTTTGAAGAAGCAGAGTATAACTTCGAAGAAGCATATTTTTTAGCTCCAGATGATGTCGAAGCTTTATTGGGTCTTGCAAAAGCATTAGAGCAAGCCGAAAGGTGGAGAAAGTCCAGAAATTACTATATGGAGTTAATTGATAAAGATCCGAACGATGCGCAATATTATTACGGAGTATATAGAACTTACTTTGGTGAGGGAAGACTTGAGGATGCGCAAGAATATTTACAAAAAGCAACCCAGCTTAGAAATAGCGGGAATTAGTAAATAGACATTCCTGTTGTATCTGAATAAAAATTGCTCAAGGCACTAACAAGCATTCTCCCAAGTGCTAAATAAGCATATGGGCTATCTCTATGATTTAAGTATGGGGTTGATAAGTCCATTGCTCCTATTTGAGATGTAGAATTATGACTCCCGTATGTTGATAAAGTATATCCACCAGAATTATAGTTTTCATCACCAGGTACTGGAAAATCTGGGCTCGGTGTTACATCAAAAGTATAATAAATTGGCTTGCAACAATTTTGGTCCATAATTCTTTTACCAATACTATCAAATCCTCGCACAAGTTCGTGAAAAGAAGAAGAAGATATTGATGATAAATAAGATATACTTGATTGGGACTGTGAATTATCTAAAATATTATCTGATGAGTTAAATACTTCTTTTGATATATTAAAACCCATTTCAATGATCTGGTTATCATCATCATGACTAACAAGATTTAACAAAATTCCAGTATCAAAGTTTGCTTCGATGGAATCAATTGCAACACCAATATAAGTATGATACCTGTTAAAGTAAGATGTCGCAAAAGAATTTTCTGCTCCAATTGAGGGCGGAGAGTCTGGATCCATTCTTGATCTATCAATATTATTCAAAATTACGTGTGGGAATAAGCCGTTTGACTCATCTATAAATCCATTATAAAAATATTGTGCAATACCTTGAGTATTTTCAGCTCTTGTACTATCCCCACTTCTTGGAGGAATAGTATTTGGTATGCTAGTTCCATCGTGTGGAACTGTAATAATAATTGGAGTGTTACCAACATAATATTGTACAAAACCATCAACATCAGATATAATCTCTCCTGGAGTAAATTTTACTTCTGGGGTTGGTAATGTTGATTGTTCTATTCTGTTATTATCAGAACAACTGAATAAAATAACTGAAATAAAAAAATATAAATTAATATGTAATAGCTTCTTTGCCATTGTATTCTCCCCTTTTATCAGCACCAGTTATGAAAGTACCATCTTTCCTTTGAATACCATGAGCTCGTGCTAAATCTGTAGTTTCTTTGTAAAATTTATGCTTTAAATCTTTTAACTGCTTCATAGTTTTTGAATTTAAAGATTTCTTTTCGTAAAAAATTAAATCAGGAATCCATTGTGAATGAGTTCTTGGATGATCAATCGCCTTCTGAATTGTAAGATCGTGATCAATGACACTTAAAATTATTTGTAAAACAGCAGTAATTATTCGTGAACCACCCGCAGCACCTAGTGTAAGAATAGTTTCACCTTTTTCATTAATTACCAAAGTGGGTGACATTGAACTCAATGGTCTTTTGTAAGGCTCAATAGCATTTGCTTTATCTCCAACTAAGCCAAAAGCGTTTGGAACATTTGGTTTTGCGGAGAAATCATCCATTTCGTTATTGAGTAAAAATCCTGCACCATCAACAATTTTTTTATTCCCATAACTAAAATTAATAGTTGTAGTAATTCCTGCAGTATTACCATATTTATCCATAACAGAATAATGAGTTGTTTCATTACTTTCGGCAAATTGATGTCCAGCAGCGATTTCATCACTAGGTGTAGCTTCATTTAACGAAATTAACTTTAGTCTTTCTTTTGCATATTTTTTTGATATTAATATTTCTATCGGATTATCCCAAAAGTCTGGATCACCCAAATGAATAGATCGGTCAGCATAAGCTAATCTCTGAACTTCAGTTAGTAAGTGTACAAATTCTGAAGAGTTTCTTTTCATTTCAGCAATATTAAAATTTTCTAACATGTTAAGCATTTGAACTAAAAGAGTACCACCTGAACTAGGTGGCCCCATTGATGCTATAACATAATTTTTATATGTTCCAATAATTGGAACTCTGTATTTTGATTCATACTTGATTAAGTCATCCTTGGAAATAAGCCCACCATTCTTTTGCATTTCATTAACAATTAAATCAGCAGTTACTCCTTGATAAAAACCCATTCTACCATTAATCGCTATTCTTTCTAGAGTTTTAGATAAATCCTTCTGAACAAAAATATCGCCTTCCTTCCATATATCAATTGCATCAAGTCTTTCTTTATATTCTTTTTCTTCAATATCGTTATTTGTAAATCTTTTTTTAAGTGATAAAACCTCATCATTGCTATTAATAAAGATATCTGTTGATCCTTTATCTTCAAGAAATTCAAATTTATAATTATCGAAACTATAAGCAGCGGCTTCTTCCAATGGAAAACCATTTTTAGCAAGTATAATTGCAGGCTCAATAATTTGTTGTAACGTAAATTTACCAGAACCATAGTCTTCAAATATCTTTATTAATCCATCAACAGTACCCGGTACACCTGAGGATTTATGTGAATATAAAGCTATTTCTTTATCATAGTTTTCATTCTCATCTAAAAACATTTTTTCAAATGAAGATCTAGGGGCTTTTTCTCGAAAATCTAAGCTTATTATTTCACCAGAAGAAGTTCGAGCAACTAAAAAACCTCCTCCACCCAAGTTGCCATTAGCAGGAGAGGTGACAGCCAGTGCAAAACCCGTAGCAACTAAAGCGTCAAAGGCGTTTCCCCCTTGTTTAAGTACATTAACTCCGACTTGAGAAGCTATTTTTGAAGTGCTTGATACTGCACCATTTTTGTTAGCTACATTTTTACTGCAGCTTCCCAAAAATATTATAAAACAGACAAGAATATTCAATAGTATATTTTTCTTCATAGCATTGTATTTGGTTAAAGCTAATAAAAAGCCTCTACAAAAAGTAGAGGCTTTTTATAAATAAGATATCTAAAAATATATCTTAAAGCGCCATGTCTAAACGTGTGTAAACGTATCGACCATTAAATCCAAAAGGACTATATCCTGAATGTTGGAAAATTCCGTTGAAACTGTTTCTTTTGACAGTTTTATCAGGATAAACATCAAATAAGTTGTTAGCACCAATTGCCATTCTTACTTGACTATTTAACTGGAATCCATATTCCATATCCATTGTCCATTTTGAGCTTAATGTTTGGTCTCTTGCTTCGGAACTTGCAGGAATTCCTACTTCACCCCATCTAGTCATTTTAGCGACTAATGTAGATGTTGGTTTCTGCAACGTAGCTGAGAATTGGAAATTGCTTTTTGGTGATGCAACTTCATATCTCATTGTGTTAGCACGTCCTTGAAGTAAACTTGTAGTATATGCTGCTAACTCAGCTGGTGTTCCTACTTCATCTTCATTTGTAATTTCAGTCTCATTGAAGTTCATTGCTGCTTTAAGTAGTAATGAACCACCGGCTACATCTTCTCTCATAGTAGCAACGATGTCAAGACCATTGGTTTCTGTATCAATACCATTAAAGAAGTATCTACCTGCCGCAGCTGGCACACCTCTTTCAGCAAAGAAAGTAACCATATCTGAAGATGTTCCTGAACCTCTAAAAGTTTCACTCATACTAATACGATCTTCAACAGTAATCATATACGCATCGATAGATAGTGAGAATCTATCATCTTTGTATGTCATACCAGCAGAAAGATTTGTAGAAGTTTCTGGTTCAAGATCTTGTGCTCCAAGAGCTCTAGCTGCTTCTGTGTCAACAGGGAAGGTTCCAACTTCTAGAGGAACTCCATCAATAAAGTTTGTTGCGATTGATGAGAAGTATGCTTCTTGAAGTGCTGGTGCTCTAAATCCTGTACTGAAAGAACCTCTAGCAGCAACTCCATCTTGAATTTCATATCTCATTGCAATTTTACCATTTGTTGTTGAACCAAAGTCGCTATAGTTTTCAGTTCTTAATGCAACATCAAGTAGTAAATCATCTCTCAAATTACCACTCATTTCTGCATAGATACTGAAAGCGTCTCTGTCACGATCTTGTTCGTTAGCAGGAGCTAAGCCAGGTAAACATTGACAACCTACTGCTGCAGAAGCACCAGCATTTGGTCCGTCTAATACATCAAAACCAAAGTCTGCATAACCAGCTTCTTCACCAGCTTCAATTGTGTAGTTTTCCATACGCATTTCAGCACCCATAGCAACATTTACAGGACCTTGAAAACCTTGAAGATCCATAGTTGTGCTAACATCATAATTAATAGTAGTTTGAGAATAACCTAAGGTACCTAAGTCAAATTCAGACTGTTGATACTGACTTGTACCAGCAGTTGCATTATGACTATTTTGCATACCCCAAGCAAATTCATTACTACCTGTTGTAACACTTACATCGTAAGCCATTCCATTATTCATTAGACCTTTCATACCAACAGCCATTGAAGTGTCTGTCAATTCAGGGCTAATAAGTGGTAAGAATCCATCTGGATACCATGCACGAAGTGTACGATTATCCTGTGCTCTTCTGTAGTAACATCCACTTTCACCATCACGTGTATTCATTCCACCAAATGTATAGAATGTACCACGCTCTGTTGGGAAACTACCATTCCACATTAAGCTTACTTGCTCAAATGCTCCAGCACCTATACGATGATTTTCTCTGTCGAATGCTTTTTCTTTTTCATCCATGCCAGCGAAGTATTGTCTTCGTGGGTCAAGACCAGCACGATTTGTACGGCCACCATCACGAAATTGTCCGCTAACATATAGATTTCCACCAAAGAGACTTAAGCCATTTCCAGCATGAACAATTAAGTTCCTACCATCTGTTTTATCAACAGTCTCAACTCCTGGACGAGCCCAACCTCTAGCAGCAGTGTATGGAAGATATCCAACACCATTATCAGAAGCATTTTCGTCTAGATCCCAACCGTAAGTTGAATCGTCTTGACCGTCAATAAAGCCTTCACCGGCTTTATAACCTCTTTCAAACTCTGATAGATTTTGACCATAAGTAACACTTAAGTCAGCACCACCAGTTTCTTTTAAAATTATATTAATAACCCCTGCAACAGCATCTGAACCGTATTGAGCGGCAGCACCATCACGAAGCACTTCGATTTTTTCGATAGCGCTAGCAGGGATTGCATTTAAGTCTACTTGAGTTGAACCACGTCCTACTGAACCATTAACGTGAACTAAAGCACCTTGGTGACGTCTTTTACCATTTACAAGTACAAGAGTCTGATTAGGAGCCATACCTCTCAATGTCGCAGGTCTCATATGGTCTGAACCATCAGTAATGTATCCACGTGGAGCATTATAAGATGGAATCAAACTTTGCAGCAATTCATTAGTTTCAGTGAAACCAGCTGCACGAATTTCAAGCTCAGTAATAACTTCTACTGGAACTGCCTGATCATCCACATTTCTTGCGAAACGTGAACCAAGAACAGAAACTGCATTACCAGCAACTGCACTTGATGCTAATGAAAAATTAGCAGTAGCAGCACCATCTACACTTACAGAAACACTTGCAGATTCATATCCAATGTATGAAGCAGTAACTGTATAAGTTCCGCTCGCAACACCGTCGACTGAATATGATCCATCAGCTCCTGTTGCAGCACCAGATGAAGTACCTTCTACAGTAACATTTGCTCCAAATAGTGCATTACCATCTGAATCAGTAACGGTACCTGAAACTGATTGAGCAAACATTAAACTAGAAAATAATACTAGTGCTATCATGTTATATAGCTTTCTCATTGTTTTTCCTTTGTTTATGTACATATTAAATCATTGGTACGTACCTCTATAAGTAGGTACAATATACCCTTAGTTTGCATAATCTAGGAGAAAGTGTACTTTATGTCAATCTTTTAAAGAGGAGGGTAGAGTTACCTACGACTTCTCAATTTCATTAATAAATTAAGAATTTCAACATAAAGCCAAATAAGAGTTATCATGAGTCCAAAAGCTCCATACCACTCCATATATTTTGGAGCTCCGCTTTCTGCACCAGACTCAATAAAATCAAAATCTAACACTAAGTTCATTGAAGCAATTCCAACCACAAATAAAGAAAATAAAATTCCTGTCAGGCCATTTCCGAATAAAGGACCCATGAAAGAAACCCCAAAAAAAGAAAGAATTAGATTTAAAACGTAGACTATAAGTATTCCAAATGTTGCGGAGAAAACTCCTAATCTAAAATTTTCAGTCGCTGCTATTAGCCTACTTTTGTATAAAAATAATAAGGCAGCTAAAATTCCAAACGTCAGTGCTATTGCCTGGTTGGCTATACCTGGATACATCGAATCTACCATAGCAGAGATTGCCCCAAGAACAGCACCTTCAGCAAAGCAATAAAGAGGAACAGTAAAAGGAGCAGCCTTTTTATTAAAAATTGTAATAAGTAGAAGAATAAATGTAAAAATTGTCACCGGCCAAAATAGTGCTAAACCGATTTGAGGATTATTCCACGTATATATTGCAGATGTCATTAAAAATAAAAGGCTCAAAGCTGTTTTATTTACTGTTCCGTCAATAGTCATACTACTTTCACCAGCTGCTCGACGAGCATTTCTGAAAGTATTTTTATTAAGTGCTGGATTTGCCGATCTCATAAATTATTTATTTGTTATCATCAATAAAATCAAAGATTTTTTCTATACCAACTCTATGTTGCTTCATTGAATCTCTTTCTCTTATAGTAACTGAGTTATCATTCAACGTATCATGGTCAATTGTTATTCCAAAAGGCGTTCCAGCTTCATCCTGTCTGTAGTATCTTTTACCAATTGATCCTTGTTCATCATAAATTGATTTATATCTATTATTAACTTTCATAAATATTTCCTTAGCTTTTTCAGGAAGACCATCTTTTTTAATCAAAGGACAAACAACTGTTTTATTTGGAGATAAATCAAAAGGAAGTTTTAAAACTACCCTGTTATTTTCATTATCTTCATAATATGATTCACAAAGAATCATAAGAAATTGTCGATTTAAACCGGTAGAAGTTTCTATAATGAAAGGATGATATTTTTCATTTTTTAACGCATCAAAGTACATCATATTCTTACCAGACATTTTTTCATGTTCTTTTAAATCAAAGTCTGTTCTATTGTGAATTCCTTCAATTTCTCCCCAACCAAATGGGAAATTATATTCAATATCGAAAGCTTCTTTCGCATAATGAGCTAAAGAATCCTCAGAGTGTTTATGAAATTTAAGATTCTCTTTTTTTATACCTAATTCATTAATGTAATAGTCCATCCTTTGTTCTTTCCAAAAGTCCATTGATTCCTGATCATTTTCTGGGTGAACGAAGTATTGCATTTCCATTTGTTCAAACTCTCTAGTCCTAAAAATAAAATTTCTTGCTATAATTTCATTTCGAAATGCTTTTCCAACTTGAGCAATTCCAAACGGAACTTTGAGTCGCATAGAGTTTTGAACAAGAAGATAATTAATATACATACCTTGTGCTGTTTCAGGTCTCAAAAAAATACTTTTTCCCGTTTTTTCAGAGGGTCCTGAGTTTGTTTTGAACATTAGATTAAACTGAGAAGGAGCAGTCCATTTACCTACATTTCCCGAAAAGGGGTCTATGACCCCAGACTTTTCTAAAACTCCATCATGTTTATTTTCTTTTTCTAAAAGTTCTCTACAAATTATTTCAATTATTTCATCTTGTTCAAAATTAATTGACATATTTTCACATAATAATTCTAAAACCTTTGTTTTTTGTTGAGAAAGTAGATCATCAACTCTATATCTTTTTTTGTTATCTTTATTGTCAACTAAAGGATCATTAAAGTTAGAAATATGTCCACTAGCTTCCCACACATCAGGGTGAACCATAATAGAACTATCAAGCCCTACAATATTTTCATGATTATTGGTCATTATTTTCCACCATTTGTCCGAAATAGATTTTTTTAATTCTACTCCAAGTGGTCCATAATCATAAGATGCTTTTAATCCACCGTAAATTTCAGAATTTGGAAAAACAAAACCTTTTCTTTTACATAGTGATATTATTTTATCTAGATGCTTTTCGCTCATAATATATAGAGTTTAAGAAAAAAAATATCGGTACAGAAAAACTATTCCAAAAAAACCAAAAATTAGAGGAGCTAGCCAAACTAAAGTATCAAAACCTTTTTTTGGTGGGTTGGCTAGAATTTCAACTCCAAATTTTAATACATAATAGTCTTTTATCTGTTGGTCAGATAGTCCTTGAACTACAAATCTTTTTATTTCATCTTTCATTTCCAAAGCAGCTTTTGCCTGAGATTGTTCAAGTGTTAAACCATCACATACAGGACACATTAACTCTCTGTTTAAAGTATAAAGTCTTTCATCAACAGATTTTTCAATACCCATCAGAAAGACTATGCTGAACATTACAAATAAAATATTTCTATAAATCATTTATCATCAATTAGTTTTATAGCTTGGTCTAAATTTACTTCATCTAAAACAAAGCCTTTAAGGGAAACATTTTTTTTGCCATCAGTAACATAAGGGCCAAATCGACCTCTTTTAATTGAAATTTCTTTTTTTGATTTAGGGTGCTCACCAAGAACTTTAGGTTCAAATTTTAACTTTCTATCCTTTATAAGCTTCAAAGCATCTTCTAATGAAATTGTTAGTGGGCTATCATCAGCTTTCATAGATGCATTAATTTTTCCGCATTTTACATAAGGACCGTATGGTCCAAAGTCAGCAAGAACATCTTCATCTGTATCTGGATTTTTTCCTAAATTTTTAGGCATACTTAAAAGATCAATTGCAATTGATTCTGTAAGATTTTCTACTCCTATACTTTTAAGAACTGATTTTCTTTTTTTACTTTCTTCTAATTCAACATATGGACCATATCTTCCAATCTTCAATAATATATTTTCACCATTTGTATGTTTTCCTATAATATTATTTTCTTTTTGCATTCCATCAAGTTCATCGAGTTTTCTTTTATTAAGATCTCCTAAAAAAAGGTCTTCTGGTATAGTGGTATTTTTGCCCTCTTTTTCAACATAAGGTCCAAACTTTCCAATTTTAATATCCAATTCATTTTCGATATTAATAGTACATGCTTTTGCAATGTCAATTTCTTGATCAAGAAGTTTAAGCACGCCTTTGTAATCATCTTTACCATAATAAAATTCTTTTAAAACATCTAGGTAGGTATTTTCCGAACGTGAAATAGCATCTAATCTGTCTTCCATATCAGCAGTAAATCTTTCATTAAATAAAGCTTTGTAATGATTTTCAAGTAATTGTGTTACAGCAATCCCAACAAAAGTGGGAATTAAAATTTTATTATTTTTAACTACATATTCTTTTTGGGATAATTTTTCAATAATTGAGGAGTAAGTTGATGGTCTACCAATACCTCTTACTTCCATTTCTTTTACAAGCATCGCTTCTGAAAATCTTCTTGGAGGAGTCGTAGATTTCTGATCAGATAAGATATTTTTACAAGATATTTTTGAATCTTTTTCTAAAGGAGGTAAGCTATCAACTTTAGCTTTATCTTTTCTAGTTTGTGCTTGCTCATAAGCTGCAGTATATCCTTTAAATACAGTGACATTTCCACTACTTTTAAAAATACATTTTCCGTTTAAAATCTTAATATTTGTCCTTATATATTTTGCAGGTTTCATTTGAGATGCAACAGTTCTATTCAAAATTAATTCGTAAAGTTTGGCTTCATCATTTCCAACCTTTCTAACGTCATCTACAGTTTTAAATTTACTCCCTGCTGGCCTAATTGCTTCATGTGCTTCTTGTGCGTTTGCAACTTTATTTTTGTAAAAATTTGTTTCATCAGCTAGATATTCTTTACCGAAATTTTTGTTAATATGGTTTTTTGCTGCATCAAGCGCTTCGGAAGAAAGGTTAGTAGAGTCTGTTCTCATATATGTTATAAGTCCTTTTTCATATAACTTCTGCGCTACTACCATAGTTCTTTTCGGAGAAAAACTAAATCTTCTAGAAGCGTCTTGCTGCAAAGTACTGGTTGTAAAAGGAGGGGCAGGAGAACTTGAAGTTGGCTTACTTTCAATGTCCAATATTGACCAACTATTTACCTTGCATTCTTCAGTTAATTTCTTTGAAAAATTTTCATCAATCTGTATAACATTATCTTTTTTTAGACCTAATTCAAATTTTCCAAAATCATCACTTTTAGCAACTGGTTTACTATCATATGAAACAAGCTGAGCCTTAAAATCTTCATTAGTTTTATCATCAATCAATGTTGCTTCAATAGCATAAAATTTGTTTTCAATAAACTTATTTCTTTCTTTCTCTCTTTCAACAAGCAACTTTAATGCAACAGATTGAACTCTCCCAGCTGATAAACCTTTATTTTTTAGAGACCTTAGAGTCTTCCACAATACTGGAGAGAATGTAAAACCAACAATTCTGTCAATTGCTCTACGTGCCCTCTGAGCATCAACCAAATCATAATTTATTTTACGTGCGTTGTTAATTGCATGTAATACAGCTTTTTTTGTTATTTCGGTAAATTCAACTCTTTCAATATCACCTTTGATTTCAGATGCAATATCTGCTGCAATTGCCTCACCTTCTCTATCAGGGTCAGTAGCAATTAAAATTCTGTCAGCAATTTTAACTTCTTTTTTAAGTTGCGAAATAAACTTCTTTTTGTCCGCCATGCTTTCAATATTCATGGCAAAATCATTATCGATATCAATACCCATCTCTTTTTTCGGTAAATCTTTAAAATGACCTATGCTTGCAATCACAGACGCATTATCAACATATTTTGAGATAGTTTTCGTCTTTGAAGGGGATTCAACGATTATTAATAGTTTTTCTTGTCCTGTCATATTTGGTTGGCAACTTACATAGATTGATAAGTAATTGTCAAAAATTTATATTTTTTATTTAAAAATATAAATTATTGTTTTTTTGAATTAAATAATTTCTAGCAGATCTTGATAGTTATTAATTTCAAATTCCTTTTTGCTATCAAGATTTCTCAAAGTAATCTTTTTGCCAAATTTGATGAAATAATTTGCCTTCAATTTAATAGCAGTTTTGATTTGGTTTTTTTCATTTTTTGAAGAAGTATCAATTGTGATGTGAAAATTGTCATCTACTAATTTATCCGCAAAGATTAGTGCTTCTTTTGAGTTTTCGTTATCAAACCCTATAAAAAAGTCAATTTGGGATTGATTATTTTGAAGTGAAGATTCTATAATTAATCTCTCAATTCCTGCAGCAAATCCAACAGCAGGGGTTGATGGTCCACCCATACTTTCAACAAGAAAATCATATCTTCCTCCACCTAAAAGTGCATTCTGAGATTTACCAGATGAATTTGTTATTTCAAAAATAGTATCATTATAATAGTCAAGCCCACGAACAAGGTGATTATTTTCTTTGTATTTTATGCCTAATGAATTAAGGTGTATCAAAAAAGATGAAAATTTTTCTTTGCTCTCCATTGATATAAAATCACTAATAATTGGGGCATTTTTAATTATATCAATATCCTCTTTCTCTTTACTATCTAATATTCTAATTGGATTTTTATTTAGGCGATTTATAGAAACTTTAGATAATTTTTTAATATTATCTTTAAAATAGGTTGAAAGAACTTTTTCATATTTCATTCTAGATTGAGGGTCACCAATATTATTAATGTTCAAGATTGAATTATTAATATTTAGGCTATTTAGAATTTTGTTTGCTAAAAGAACTATTTCTACATCCTGTTCAACTGATGCAGCTCCGAAAGCCTCAACTCCAAATTGGTGAAACTGTCTTTGTCTACCTTTTTGAGGCTTCTCTCTTCTAAAAAAAGCATCAATATAAAATAATTTACAAAGTGGTTTGCTTCGATATAGTCCGTTTTCAATAAACGCTCTTACCACAGGCGCTGTCATTTCAGGTTTTAAAACAATATGATGATTTTTTTGATCTTCCCATGTAAACATTTCTTTAGAAACATCAGTTTCATAACCAAGATTTTGCTTAAAAAGATTTAGGTCTTCAATAATTGGTGTATGAATTTTTTCAAATCCAAATTTCATGCTTATATCTGATAAAATATCAATTACATTATCCCATAAAAAGCTTTCTGGAGGTAAAATATCATAAGTGCCTTTAATTTTTTGAAATTTTGATTTCATAAAACAACATTAATAATTTTTTGATGTAATAACACCTAAAAACTTGAGCGAGTTGTATAGATACCAGTTTTTTGTTCAATCTTGAGATCGCGTAGGATATCTGATTTAAGATTAAGTCTGAAATAGAGACCTTTTGCATAACCATTAGGTGTCCAATCTACAAAAAATTCCCAACAATCGATTTCACGATAGAGAGTTAAGTTATGACGAACAATATCTTTATCTAGGACGTTAAATCGTGCATTATAGTTAAGCTTCCAATTATTGGTTACATTAATACTTGTATTGGTATTTAACCAAAAATTTTCAATTTTGTTTAGAGGGTTAATTTTATTTAAAGTATAGCTAACACCAATTCTTGTTGACCAATTATTTGAAGAAAGTTGATTAATAAACTCTTTTGTGCTTTCTGAAAAGCCTTGTTCCTTGGTTTCCTCTTTTAATTTTTCTTTTCCTTTCAATAGAAAGCTTGTGGAAAATCTAATTCCGGTTAATCGAGGCAAAGAATCAATTTCATTTTCTCTTTTATTTTCGATCTTATCATATTTATAAAAATCATGAGTAAGATTTATATCTATGCTACTTCCATTTCTTAGCTTACTTCTTATTGATGTATTTAAGTTAGATAATTTGAAATCATTTTTATTAAAATCGTAACCTGTATTCATTCTTAATGAGAAAAGATTTATTTTTTCTTCTTCATTGTCAAAAAGACTTTTTGCTTGAAAAACATTTCCTAATGCTATATTAATTTTTTTGCTACTTGATCTTGAAGTTGACCCAATCAAAGATCCTGAAAAATAATCATAGTATTCATCATTAAATTCCTGGAAATAATTATCATTATTTAAATAATTAGGTGAATAGCTCAAGCTTATTGAAGGTGTTAAAACGTGCCTAACAGATTGTATTTTCCCAATTTTTATAGGAAGTATACCATAAATTTTTGTGTTCATTGATAATGATATATTTCCAGTCGTTCTATTTTTGAACTTGTTTATATCATCAAATTCGACTTCACCACTTTCATCCAAAAAAGCCTTTTGGTACTTGTTAACAAAGTCAGAATTAATATTAACATTAGGGTTTATAGCAATATATTTAAAAAGAGTAAATGGGGCATTAATGCTAAATTTATTTTTAAATATTGCATCAGTTTGATTTGAGGTTACAGGATCTCCATTATTATTTTGCTTCCATTGATAACTAATAACATCATTATCATTTTCGATTAATTCACTTTCATAAAAATTTTTAGAACTATTAAGTATTCTTGAGCTATAATCCCATTGAATATTATTTAAAAATGCATATTGACTATTATCAAATAAATTCCTTCTCCCAACTCTAAAATTTATAGAAGGTAACGTACTTGTATTGCTGCTAATTGACGAATTTATATTTGATGGGTTTTGATAAAACGAAGAGTTTTGATTCACTTTACTTTTAGACATTAAATCTTGTTTGTTTGAGATATTAATACTTAAAGATAGATTATTTTTTTTCCACCTTTTAGAATAGGTTGCATTTGAAATAGCTTGCTGATTTAGTCTTTTCACAGGATTAATGCTTGTTTCTCGATTATATTCTCCATTACTGTAATAGCTTACATTTGACCTTAATGACTGCTCATTACGTAAGATTTGATTATGATTCCAATTCAAAGAAAAATCAGTTTTATTACTTTCACCTAACTTTGCAATATCTTGCTCGTTTGAGCTTAAGTGTTTTCTCACTTCAAAATTAAAATTTCCATTAAACTTGTAGCGATTTTTATATGAATTTTTGGATTTTAAGATAACACCTTGTCTATCAGCAAAAATTAATGAATTTTCAGAACCAAGGTAGTCATTTGGAGCAAAATAATAACCCAAACCATCAATATAATTTCCTCTATTATCCGATGAACCGAAAGAAGGCATTATCCAGCCTGATCTTCTCTCATCTGAAGAATGCGGAAAAATTGCCATAGGAATTCCAAAGATAGGAACTCCTCCAACAACAATATTTAATGGTTTTGCTATAACTTTATCACCATAAATTATTTTTACTTTTTTACTACCAAGATAAAATTTTGAAGGATCACATGAAGTAAATATACAATCGTCAATATAAAATGTACTATCTGCAACACTCGTAATTTGACTGCCCATATACATATTATTTTGCACACTAGTTGAACCAGCCAATACTTTACCTTTTCTATTTTTGATATTATAAACCATTGATTTGCCAGTTATTGGCTCTCTGTTATTTTCAATAAGGATAGGTTGTAAATTTTCACTTGAGTCAAATGGATTTTCATCAAAAGCTTCAAGTATATTATTATCCCAGTTGATATTTATTTGAGAGGCAGTCAAATCCATACCCTCTTGAAACAAATTTGCTTTACCAAACATTTTTGATAGATTTTTTTTTGTATCAAATTCAACAATTTCACCTTTATAATTAATTTTTTGTTGATTAGATGTGTTAGATTCAGAAGGCAGAAATTTTCCTATAACTCCTCCAGAAGAATTAAGATTTATAATACTATTATTATTTACTTCTAAAACAATTTTATCCCCACTGACCTCATTTGTACCTTGATAAAGTGAGTCTTGATATAAATGGATGAAACTAGATGCCATTCCAATTAGATCAATTTTTGATATATCATTCTTATCCATCTTAATGTTAATTACTTCGGCTTTTAAGATATCAACGTTATTGATAGGTACTTTTAATTCGTCTTTTTTTTCAAAACCAGTATTTGAAGAATAGATAACTCCATTTTCTAATACGTTTAGAGATTCTATCGATTTATTTTCAAATTCTATTTCAAAAAAGTCTCCAGTAATTCTTCGATTTCCGTCGGTGATTTCACAATCATCCTCTAAAATCATTTTATTTCTATCATTTATCAACTTACCTTTTTTAGAAGAAATTGATTGTTCAATATCAACGACTTTTACATTTCCAATTAGTTCAATATCTTCATTGTCGGAGTAATAAAGTAAAGAATCGCAAAAAATCGTCATATTTTCATCTTCTATTTTAACATTATTTGAAAGTTTAACAATGCCAGAGGTGTTTGACTGAATTGCTTTATCACCATAGAGCATTTTAGAATCTTTTTTGAATACTATGTTGCCTTCAAGAATTGTTACACTTTCATTGTTAATATTTTTTGCAGAAAGCGAATCAGCTTGCTTCAACTCAAGACTTTCTTGTCCATACACAAAGCATAGAAAAATTAATAAAACATATACATTTTTAATCACAATGTTATTAACGTATTTAGTTGATTTATGTTTCATCTTTGTAAAGTAGAAATGTAATGTATAAATTGATATAATGTTAGAAAATCTATTAAATAGCATTTTAGATAACCCAGCTTACCTTGCTGTAACAATTGTACTAATTACGATGATAATGTATAGTGTAATAAAGAAATTATTCAAACTTGTCACATTGGGAATAACATTATTTATAATATATTGTGCTTATTTACTTTTTACTAATCAGCCTCTACCAAACATGGATGAATTGAAAGTACAGCTACAAAAAAGTGAAGATAAAGTAAGTGAAGTTATAAAAGATTCGGTGATTGATCCTCTACAAGAAAAATCTGAAACTATTAAAAATAATTTGGATGCTTTAAAATAATAAGGAGTTACAATGTTTAAAGATAATTTGCTAGAAAGTAAAACAATAATAATTACTGGTGGTGGAACAGGCTTAGGAAAAAGTATGGCAAGAAGATTTGGTGAATTGGGTGCCAATATTGTAATAAGCGGAAGAAGGAAAGAGGTATTAGAAGAAACTGCAGAAGAATTTACACAAAAAGGCATAGATGTTATTACTTGCCCTGGCGATGTAAGAAAAATTGAAGATGTTGAACTTATGTTAAAACAAACAAAAGAAAAATTTGGAACAATTAATGCATTGTTAAATAATGCCGCTGGAAACTTTATTTCACCTACTGAAATGTTAAGTCAGAATGCATTTAAAGCAGTAATAGACATAGTTTTAATGGGTACATGGAACTGTACAAGTACTATTGGTAAAGAAATGATTAAAAATAAAAGTGGTAACATTCTTAGCATTGTTACAACATATGCGTGGACTGGTTCACCATTTGTTGTACCATCAGCTGCAGCAAAAGCTGGAGTGCTGGCAATGACAAGATCACTAGCGGTTGAATGGGGAAAGCACAACATAAGATTTAATGCAATTGCACCTGGTCCATTTCCAACAAAAGGTGCATGGTCAAGATTGATGCCTCCAGGATTTGAAGATTTTGAGGATAATATGAAAAATAAAATTCCGATGAAAAGATTTGGTGAAAGACATGAGCTTGAAAACTTGGCTTCTTATTTAATGAGCGATGAATCTGGATACATAAATGGAGAAGTTATTACAATTGATGGAGGAGAATGGCTAGCAGGTGCTGGAGAATTTTCAGAACTTACAAAAATTCCAGAATCAATGTGGAAAGCAATGGCCGAAAGAAGAAAGAAAAAATAAATGTTTAATTTAGAAGATAAAACTGCAATTATTTCCGGTGGTTCAAAAGGAATTGGTAAGGCTATAGCGTTTAAGTTAGCTGAAGCAGGGGCTAATATTATCGTATGTAGTAGAAAAATTGAAAACCTGCAGGATTGCTTTGACGAAGCTTCTAAAAAGGGATATAAAATAGATATTCTTGAGTGCAATACAAGCAATAAAGAATCAATTAGTAAAGTAGTAGACTTTACAATAGATAAATTTTCTAAAATTGATATTCTAATCAATAATGCTGCAACAAATCCTTATTATGGCCCTATTTTAGATTCAAAAGACTCTCATTGGGATAAAATTTTTGATGTAAATATCAAAGGTTATTTTGATTTTGCAAAAATGTGCAGTAGATCTATGATTAAAAATAAGAGTGGAAAAATAATAAATGTCTCATCAATCGCAGCCAAGACTCCATTAGAGGGATTAGGTGTTTACAATATTAGTAAGGCAGCAGTAGTGATGTTAACAAAAGTTCTCGCAAAAGAGTTGGCAAAAGATAATATTCAAGTAAATACTCTTGCCCCAGGATTAATCAAAACAGACTTTAGTAAAGCATTGTGGGAGAATGATGAAATTTACAATAAAATAGTAAAAACAATCCCCCAAGGAAGAATGGGTGAACCTGAAGATGTATCAGGTATGGCGCTATATCTCTCATCAGATGCATCCGACTTTATTACTGGATCATTATTTACGGTAGATGGTGGTTTAACCACTTAATTCGTTATCCAATCATAGAAAGATCTGATGTTTGGAAAAGTTTTTGATCCTGTTGCTGCAAGCCTTTCCATATTATTATGTCCATTATAAATTAGTGCACAACTTATATTTAGACTTTGAGAGACATTATAATCTAGCATGCTATCTCCAACAATAATCGTTTCTTCACTTGGAATTAAAACATTTAAAAGTAATTCTCTTCCTTCATACTCTTTACCAAAACCGGAAGGTGTATTACTTAAACCAACGATATTATCTAAAAAAGAATCCAGACCGAAATATTTAACCTGATTATTAAGTTTTCTTTGAATGGTTGCAGATAGGATGCTTTGAGTAATACCCTTTTTTTTCAATTTTTTAATTGTAGATAAAGCATCAGGCTGAAGAGCTAACTTTTTAAAATTTTTTTCAAATCCTGAATGAAATTCTTCATTAGTTATTTCAAATGGTTCTTTTGAAAAGTCAAAACCGACAGATTCATAAAAGGTTTTTATTGGAAACAAAAACTTTTCTCTATATTCATCAATTGAAATTGGTTTTAAATTTCTTTTTTCAAGAGAGCTATTCAACATTTCAACACATAGTGCTGTATCATTTAGCAAAGTTCCATTCCAATCCCAAATTATGTGCTTATATTTCATGGATTTGAAAGTAGATAAAAAAATCGCATTAATAAAGAAAAGACTTAGTAATAAATCATTTCTAGGAGGGTGGGATAGCCAGAAAAAAATGGCGGTTATCCCAATAAATTCAATAACAGAAAAAGCATTTATTGCACCCAAAGATGCAAGGCAAGCAAGCGTTGCAATTATTTTATTTGAAGAGAAAGATAAGCTTTGCTTTTTTTTAACAAAAAGAACAACAGAAGTAGAGCATCACAAAGGCCAAATATCATTACCAGGTGGTGCAATTGATAATCATGAAACCGCCGTTGATGCTTCTTTGAGAGAAAGTAATGAAGAAATTGGTGTAGATGTTGCATCATTTGAGTTACTGGGTAAACTGTCAAATTTTTATACCCCCGTTTCATATTTTAACATTCACCCATTTATTTGGTTTGCTGGTGGCAAGCCAAAAATAAATATTAATTTGCAAGAAGTAGATGAAGTTTACAGTATAAGTATCAATGAGCTAACAAACGAAAAAAATATTTCTTCAAAAAATATTCAAAAATCGGGTGTCAATTTTATAGTTCCTTCATTTAGATTTAGTAGTTGCGTTTGTTGGGGTGCTACAGCAATGATTTTGTCTGAATTCAAAGATTTAATTTTAGATTTATAATTAAATTTCTATCAATTTCCCATTCTTTAGATTATAACATTGATCAGCTAATGCTTTAACTTCGTTCAAATCATGAGTAACCATTATAGCAGTAATTTCATTTTTCAAAAGTATCGATTTAATTATAGGGTATATTTTTATTTTCAACTCTTTATCCAAACCAGTAAATGGTTCATCGAACATAAGAACTTTTGGTTTCATCACAATACTTCTTCCTAAAGCAACTCTCTGGGATTCACCACCAGACAACTCATGGGGATATTTTTTAGCTAGATCCAAAATATTAAGTTTTTCCATTATATCTTTACTGATATCTTGTTTATTATTTTTAGTTGATATTCCAAATTCAATATTTTTTTTTACATTAAGGTGTGGGAAAAGAACTTTTTCTTGAATAACAAGACCTATATTTCTTTTTTCAGTTGGAATAGAAATTTTATCATTTAATAAAATATTATTATCTAGATGTACTTCTCCATCATTAGGTTTTTCAAGTCCACATATAATTCTTAAAAGACTAGTTTTTCCTGAACCTGAAACTCCTGTAATTGCGATAAATTGTCCTTTATTAATACTAAGATTGAGTCCATCTAAAATTTTTTCTTTGCCAAAAGTCAAATTTATATTTTTTAATTTTAAAAAATCTTTCATTCTATTTACTATTACTTAAAATTAGGTTATTTAAAAAATAAATGGGAATCAAACCAAAAATGATAATCATCAGTCCTGGGAAAGCAGCCTCAAACATCCTTTCTTCTGAAGCCAATAAATAGACAGATACTGATAAAGTATCAAAATTAAATGGTCTAAGTATTAAAGTTGCTGGCAGTTCTTTTATTAGCTCACCCATAACTAATAAAAAAGCTGTAAGTAATCCAGTTTTTAGTAGGGGAATGTGTATTTTTCTTAAAATACTAAATCTATTTGTCTTTAGAGTTTTTGCCGATTCATCTATTGACAAAGGTATGGATGTGAAAGATGAATTAATGACATTATTTGAAATTGCATAAGATTTAATAATGTATGCAAGAACTAGGCCAAAAATACTTCCAGTTATGTAGATGTTTAAATCTGTCAAAATAAAGTCAATACTTGTGAACATTTTTGTTATTCCAACGGCTAATATTAAACCGGGTACAGCATACCCAATTGATAGTAAATCATTAAATGATTGAGATAAACCAAAAGATCTAACTATATAATTAATTAATAAAGCTATAAAGCAAGTTAGAATGGTAGCTGATGAAGAGACATACAACGTATTTTTAGCAGCAATGATTATTTTAGATGAAATAAGAGTATCAACTTGAGTAGACCAATTTATAAGCTCAATAACAGGAAGAAAAAATCCTATGAAGACAGGTATAAAACATACAAAAAAAGCAAAAGCATTCTTAAAACTTGTCAATTGAATTGAATGAAATGAATTATTTTTTGATTCAGAATTAGAAAATTGAATTTTATTTCGACTCCTTCTCTCAAATGATAAGAAAATGAATATTATAAATAAAAGAATAGAAGATAATTGCAATGCTGTTGTTAAATCATATAGACCAGTCCAAGTCCTAAAAATACCTGTAGTAAATGTAGGTATTGCAAAATGTTGTACCGCACCAAAATCCGCCAAAGTCTCCATAGCAACTAAAGTAACTCCAGCAATGATTGCAGGTCTAATCAAAGGAATAGATAAGCTGAATAAGGTTGAAATAGAATTTTTGCCTAAAAGAAATGAAGCTTCAATAATTGAAAAGGGTATATTCATAAAAGCAACTCTTGCAACCATATATACATAAGGATAAAGTGTAAAGCTAAATACTGTTATAGCTCCCCAAATGGTTCTTATGTTAGGAAAGAAAATAACATCAGATTCAGTATTCAAGAGGTATCTTAATATGTTGTTGGCTGTTCCTGAAAATTCAAAAAATTCTGTAAAAACGTATGCCAACAAGTAAGATGGTACTGCTAAAGGTAGTATGAGTGCCCATTGGAAAAATTTTTTGCCGTAAAAATTAAAAAAGGTAACTAACCAAGCTGTTGAAACACCTAATATGGTTACAAGTATAGATACACCAAAAACTAGAAAAATTGAATTTATAGAATACTCAAATAATAAATTATCATAGATATGATAAAAATTATCAGAAAATCCTAAAAAAATGCTTCCAATAATATAAAGTATTGGAATTAAGAAAATACAAAACACAACTAGCATAAAAAGATGCCAGTAATTAAGATTTTTTATTTCAATCAAATTCTACTGCCAATTTACTCTGTCCATAAGTTTTACTGCTTCAGGATTATATTTTCCAAAATCAGATACAGAAGTTTTGTCCATTTTAAAAACACCAAAATTTTCAATCAATGGATGTGGTTTAACGGTCTCTAAAACTGGATATTCAAAAGTATTATTAACAATATGATTTTGAGCTTTTTCACTTAATAGAAATTCTAAAAATTTTTCGGCATTTTCTCTATTAGGAGCATATTTTAAAACTCCCCCACCACTTATATTTATATGAGCTCCACGATTATCTTGATTTGGAAAAGCTATTTTTACTTTTTTTGCAGCATTTAATTGATCTTGTCCACCTTTCCCAGATAACATGATTCCAATATAATAAGTATTAGCAATTGCAATTGAGGCCTCTTGGTTTGCGACCGCCATTATTTGAGATCTGTCATTTCCTTGAGGTTTTCGAGCAAAATTGGAAACTAAGTTACTAGCCCATTTTTCAGTTTGAGGAATACCTAAATTTGATATTAAAGATGATACTAAGGACTGATTATACATATTTGAAGAACTTCTAATTACTATTCGACCTTTCCAATTTTCATCTCCTAGATCCTCATAATTTATATTCTCAATTTCATTTTCATTAACTAATTCTGGATTATAGAAAATTACTCTGGCTCTTTTTGCTACTGCTACCCATTCATTATTTTCTCCTCTTAACTCTTTAGGTACAATTTTTTTAATAGCTTCAGATTGAATCGGCTGTAAAAAGCCTTGTTTTTGAAAATTTGCAAGGTTTCCAGCATCTACTGTAAAAAAAACATCACCAGGCGAATTACTACCTTCAGCTTTTAACCTTTCAATTAGCGCACTTCCCTTACCTGAAATTATGTTTACCTTTATACCGGTTTCTTTTGTGAATTCTTCATAAAGTAAATCATCAGCATCGTAGTGTCTTGATGTATAAACATTTACCTCTTGATCTGAAGTTCTTTCTTTGTTTTGATTGAAAATAATTATGACTGGAATTATTACTAGAGTAAGTAATAAAAATTTATTTTTTTTGGTTAAACGATATAGAAAATCTCTCATTATTACCCCCTCTTGAGATATAATCTCAACGTTGATTTGGTAAATATAGAGAGAATTTCTATATCATTCAATAGTGTATAAAAACTTATACTACTCAACAATCATATAGCCACGCATTGACATTGCATGTGCTATATAGGTGCATACGTACAAGTATTTACCTGGTTTCTTTGGTGCAGTAAATTCTATTGATGTTTCTTCACCTTTATCAATAAGCTCAGAAAAAACTAAAATTCTTCCGTCAGGGTATGGATCACCTCCATTACCTTCGGCAAGTTTAATTATCTGTGCTGATGCAGATTCATCTTTAAAAATTACTATATTATGTTGCATTTCACCCATGTAGTCTAATGGTGTATTATTTTTTAATACAATTTTTACATTAGAACCGGCTTTGACAGTGAACTCCTCAACATCATACTTCATTTCAGATCCTAATGAACCGATATTTACTACTTGAGCTTCTTGTGAAGAACCACCACCACAAGAAAGAATCATAAATACAGATAGTATTAACAATATTTTGTTATACATTTCCCCTCCTTATTTGAATTTAGGAAACAGTGAATTTGACTGTTTCATATACTCCTTATATTTAGGCCTACTCTTTATCATTGCTTGATCAAGAATAGGGCCAGTAATATAATAAAAAATCATTCCCATAATCAATGGACTTAATAAAGATCCTAAAATTATTAAAATATTATTACTAGATAAGCTAAAAGTAAAAATGCTAAACCAAACAACAAGGTCACCAAAATAGTTTGGATGTCTGGAATATTTCCAAAGTCCTACTTTGCAAATCTTACCTTTATTCTTTGGATTTTTCCTAAATTTTTTTAATTGTATATCGCTTATAGATTCCCAAGCAATTCCAATAAAAAATAATGTGCTTCCAAAAAAAACTTCAATATAAGATAAAGGATTATCGTTTAGGTAGCCAAAATATATAGAAACACCAACTAATGTTGCTAAAGCTCCTTGGAGTGTAAAGACCCTAAAAAAACTGAACCACCAATAATTTGATCCGCCTTCTTTTCTCCATTCTACATATCTAAAATCTTCACCATGGCCAATATTCCTTATACCTAAATGAATAGCAAGTCTCATTCCCCAAAGTATAACCAAAAATAGAATCATTAATGCACGCTCAGAATATAACTTATCCATAAAAATTATTAATGAACTTCCCAAAACAATAAAAGAGGGACCCCAAAAAATATCTATGATACTGGCATCTTTAACAATAAGACTTATTAACCATAAGACAGTTAAAAATGATATGACAGCCGCAAATCCTAGCAAAAGATCTTGATTTTTCACTCCTAAAATTGGTATTGAAGATATACCAAAAATCATTGTAAAAAATACAGTATTCATTAAAAATATTCTTTTCATATCAATACCTCAAAATTTCAATATTATTACCTGTTCTATCTTTAATATAAACTGAAACAGAACCATCTCTGTGCTTTACAGGCTCACCATAGTCTTCAACATTATCTTTTAATATTGCAAAATGAAAAGGATGCTGATCAGGTAGCACTAAAGCGAGTTTAACATTATCAAATTCGATCATTGCCCATGATTCATCTTGATATAATATGTCGCAACTAAAATTTTCAGTATACCAATTAACAGACTTTTCAATATTATCCGTACAAATAGCAATGTGATCAATAGTATCTTTCATGATTTTCCCTTTAAAAATTAATTTTTAGAATTTTGATAGTGAAAATTAACAAAACAATATGTATTTTGATAATAGAATGAATGATAAAATTCCAATTTTTCCACTTCCATTAGTTCTTCTTCCTGGAGAAAAACTACCTCTACATATATTTGAATCAAAATATAAAAAAATGGTAGAGTTTTGCTTGAAGCATAACAAAAAATTTGGAATTGTAAATTCAAAAAACAATGATACTTTATCAATTGGATGCACAGCTGAAATAACTCAGGTTGTTGGTTCTGAGGCAGAAACAGGAGAGTATGATATTGTTGTTACTGGCGTTGAAAGGTTTATTGTAAAAAGTTATAACTTTTCAAAGGATTATAAGCAAGCATACGTAAAAACATGGCAAGATATTGATGATTCTGTTGATGAAGTATTATTACAAGAAACGAATATCTTTCTTTATGAAGTTTTAATGAAATTGGGAGCCCCATCAAAAATTGCTCAGATAAATATGCCTAAAGGCGCCTTTGAAATTGCCTCCATGTTAGATATTGATAAAAGAGCAAAAAAAATGCTTTTAAAAAGTCAATCAGAGAAAGATCGCTTAGTAATTCTTAAAAGAATTCTTAAAAAAGCTATTGTAAAGATAGATTATGATGATCCAGCTAAAATTGGATACCATAACTTTTCTAATTTTGAAGCCTAAGCTTTTTTTGGTTTTGAAATTAAATTTATAAAATCATCAATCACTACATAAGATACTGGAACTAATAGAAGAATAACAAATGTTGCAAAAAGTATCCCAACACCAAGTGATATTGCCATAGGTTTTAAAAATAAAACTTGAGTTGACTGATTAAAAAGTAATGGAGCAATTCCCAAGAAAGTCGTTAATGATGTAAGTATTACTGGTCTGAATCTTGTCCTAACTGCATCAATTACAGCTGGCAGTGTTTTAACACCTTTCTCTTTTTCTCTGTTTACAAATACAACTAATAAAAGACTATCGTTTACAACAACCCCAGATAGCGCAACAACACCTAGAAGAGAAAGAACTGACATTGACTGGAATAATATAAGGTGACCAAGAATTGCACCAACAAAACCAAATGGAATAGCAGCAAGAATAATAAGTGGTTTAAAATATGATTTAAGCGGTATTGCTAGCAGTACAAAAATTGTAAATATCGCTAAACCAAATTTAACAAAGATGTCATTAAGCTGTTCTGATTGTTCAGCTGGTTCCCCTGCTAAATCAAAACCAATACCATTTCTTTTTTCAATGATTTCATCAAGTTTTCTCATGGGTTTTCCATCAGGATCAATAATTGTAGAGAGAATCATTGCAGCAGTATTTTTACTAACATCAACGTCAGATGTTATTTCAACAACTCTTTTGCCATCAATTCTAGTGATTGCAGATTTACCTGAAACTTCTTTCACTTTTGCAACTGCATACAATGGAATCTGTATACCAGAATTGGTTCTAATTCTTAAGTTTTCTAAAGTTCTAGCATTATCTCGTTCTTCTTTTGTGAGTTTTAACATGACTTTAATATCATCATCACCTCTTTGAATTCTTTGAACTTCTTCACCATAGAATGCTTGTCTAACCTGTTTGGCAACTTCTGCTGTAGTTAAACCATATGATTCTGCTGAAGGTAATAATTCTACTTGTAATTCATTTTTCCCTATTTTATCAGAATCATTTAAATCATAGATACCACTAAATGTATTTAAAAGTTGTTTAGTATCAGCAACTGCAGCATTTAATTCACTAAAATTATCTCCAGTAAATTGAAAATGGATAGGCTTACCGGCACTAAAAATATTTGCACTATAGTTTAATCTTTCAACTCCAGGTATGACCCCAACTCTATTCCTAAGAATTGATATGATGTCATATGCACCTGTTAAACCCCATCTTGAATCAGCAGGAGTTAAGACAATGACAACTTCACCTTTATGTGGAGTTGAAATAGATTGAACAGTTGGCCCGGTTGGACTATTTTCTGCTTCTTGATCGCTAAAATATTGTGCTCCAACTGTGGTAAGCACATGAGAAATTATTACTTTTCCACTCTCTGAATTGAGTTCATTCTTTAATTTTAAAGCTTCATTTTCAATAATTTTTGTAACTCTTGAGGTTTCCGAAATGAGTGTACCTTCAGGGAGATCAACTACTATTGCCACTTCTTCAGCTTCTAAAACAGGGAAGAATTGCCATTTTACCCAACCACCTGCAAGCAAAGAAAATGTAACAAATAATATTCCAACAAAAATTGAAATAGTTTGATATCTTTTTTTAATTGATATTTCAACAAGAGGAAGCCATTTTGAATCTATAAAATCATACAGCTTTTCTGAGAAAAAATTCCTCGATTTGCTTAGAAAATTTCCAAACTTTTTAAATCTAAATTGAAACCAATCACCAGCGTGTCTTAAATGTGATGGTAGTATTGTTGTTGACTCAATTAAGGAAAAGACTAAGATAGGAATTGCAGTAAGTGGGAATGTTCTCCATATAGGTCCTGTGTCACCAGCTAAATCTAACATTGGAGCAAAAACAACTATAGTTGTTAAAATACCAAAGAAAACTGGGAGCATTACTTCCATTGTTCCTTTTACTGTTGAGTCATAATTATTTTCGTTTAATTTTATACGCCTTCTAAAAACATTTTCACCAACTATAATAGCATCATCGACCACAATCCCAAGAACAACTATAAACATAAATGTTGATAAAACATTAATTGTTACTCCAATTAATGGTAAAATAAGTAGTGCACCACCAAAGGAAATAGGAATTCCCATAGCAACCCAAAAAGCAACAGAAGGCCTTAAAAACATCGTAAGGAGAATAAGAACTAGAATCATACCAATTGCAAAATTTTTGTAAAGAATATTTATTCTATCTTGCAAATACCTCGCTTGGTCATACCAATAATCAATATTGATATTTTCTGGCATTTCACTTTTTTTCATTTTTACAAATTGTCTCAGTTCTTCAGCAGCAACTAAGACATCTTGATCACCCACCAAGTTTGCGCTAATAAACATTGCTTGAGTTCCATCCCATTTAAAAAATTTATCAACATCTTCAAATGTGTCTTTAATGGATGCAATATCCTTTAATAAAAGCGCACTTCCATTTGCATTGATTTTTACTACAATATTTTCAAACTCATCAATACTATAGGATTGACCGACAGTCCTTATTAATAAATCTCCTTTTTTACTTGATATAATACCACCGGGTAAATCAATTGAACCTGTATTGATGGCAAAAGCTATCTGATCAAATGTTAAATTATATTTTTCTAGATTATTTTCTGAAATTTCAATTGCTATTTCTTTGTTCCTAGTACCATATATTTCCGTGAAAGATACTTCATTAAGATTTTTGATCTCTTCATCAATTTGCTTTGTTACATTTAAAAGCACATTCTCATCAACATCACCATAAATAACAACATCTAAAACTTTTTCAGTTAGCTCCAACTGTTTGATAATAGGTTTTTCACTATTTTCGGGGAAGGTGGTAATTCCATCAACAATTGTTTTGATTTCATCAAGAGCATTGTCAAAGTCAGCGCTTGCAAAAATTTTAACACTTAACACACCTTGGCCTTCAAGTGAATACGATCTAAGTTTTTTAATTCCAGAAACCCCTTCTAATCGATCCTCAATTTTTGAACAAATAGACGCTTCAACTTCTGAAGCAGATGCACCAGGATATGGGACCGTTATTGTAATTAATTTTGGTTCAGGTACTGGAAAAAATTCTGCTTTTATGGAAGGGTAGGATATAAAGAATCCACCAAAAATTAAAAAAAACATGAAGAGATTTGAGGGAACACTATTATTAACAAACCAAGTAACAATACTCTTCATTATTGATACATAGGGTTTATTTTCATTCCAACGGATGCATTATTTAGTTTAGAGATAACAATTCTTTCTCCAACTTGAAGATCATCCTTTACAATCACATATTCATTATATTTTTTTAAGACCTTCAATTTTCTTAATTCAAGATTGTTATTTTTATCAACAATATAAATAGTGTTATCAGCAGATAGTGCTGATGAAGGAATTTTAAAAACATTTTTAAGTAGAATACCATCAATTTTAGCTTCAACAAAGAGACCAATTGGTAGCGTTGGTTTATCTTTTTCTATAAAGTCATTTTTAAAAACTGCAATTAAATTTATCATACGAGTAATAGGATCAATAACACCGTCCACTCTTTCAAGATTTCCTTTCCAGGATTGATTTTCTCCTTTATAGAATGTTTTAATTATAACATTAGACTTTTCATTAACATTTAATTTTCTTCCATCCATTGGTATGCTTAGAAACTGCAGATCACTATCTTTTACAGCTAAAGTAATCTCTATTTCGCTTGATGTATACATAGCACCAATAGGTTGTCCAGGAAGTATTGTTGTTCCAAGGTCAATATTTACATTTTGTATTCTTCCAGTATAAGGTGCGGTAATTTCTGTTTTATTTAATTTTTTTTCAGCTGATTCTACTTGTGCTTTAGCTACATCTAACAGAGCTTTAGCCTGCTTGAGTTGTGGTTTTTTTAACGTTAAATCACTTGCATCACCATCGCCAATCTCCTCCCATGCTTCTTTTGCAACTTCTGATTCTGCTAATTGTAAAGAATATTGCACTTCTGCGTTAGCAAGTTGTAGTAAAGCATTTTTATACTGAAGTTGAAGATCAGTATCATCAATTTTAGCTAATATTTCACCCACTAATACTGAAGATCCCTCCGAGAATTTTTTGGAACGATAAATCACTTCACCACCAACTTCAGAATTTAGTACAGTTTGAGTTAATGGCTCTGTTGTTCCTGTTGAATTAATTTTTACTTGATAATCAATAGTTGTAAGAGTTTTCACAATTACGTCTGGTGGATCTAATTCTTCAACTGGTTTAGGCTGCACCTGCCCTAAAAACCATAGTAAGTATGACAATAAAAGTGAGAAAATAATTATTAATACTGGCCTTAATTTTCCTATCATTTTATATATTTGAATCCTCCTCCGAAAGCCAAAATTAAATTTATTCTTTGTTCTAAGCGAATCTTTTTTATTCCAGCCAATAGGTCAAGATTTTGGTAATACTCATTACTGGCATTTAAAGTTTCTTCAAATGTAATTATACCCATTTCAAATTCTCTAATACTTGAATCATAAATTTGTTTTGAGGATATAATATTTTCTTCAAATCGTGATAATGTATTTTGAGAAACTAAATCAGCTTGTAAATAATTTTCTATTTCTTTGTAGGCATTTAATACGCTATTAATAAAATCAAGCATTGCTATTTCTTTATTTGATTTAGCAATCTTTTTATTTGCTACAAGTTTTCCTGCATTAAAAATAGGTAGAAAAAGATTTATTCCTTGACTCCAAACAGTGAAATCTTCTTTTAATAAATCTTGAAGCTCATTAGTAGATGTTCCATAAGAGCCAACAACATTAAATGTTGGTAGCAATGTTCTTAATGCTTGCTTATCTAGTGCTGAAGATGATAAAAGATTATATTGTTGTGCAATCAAATCGGGTCTTTTTTTAACTATATCAGCTGGAATTACAGCTTCAAATTCAGGTAGACTACTTGGTAGATTAGGAGAAACGATAAAGTCAGTAGAAGGGTAATACCTACTTAAAGAATTTGCCTCCCTTTTTAATGTATTCAATATATTTTTTTTATTTTCAAGGTCAGATCTTGATGAATTTAAAAGAATTTTAGATTGTTGATATGCTTTGTTTGATATACTGCCTTTTCTATATCTCAAATCATAAAGATTAAAAAGAACTTCAGCGTTCTCATTTTTCTTTTCAGCATTTTTAACTAATTGTTCAGCCTCAATTATAGAAAAATATAACTTTGTTGCTTCAGCAACTAAAGATAACCTCAAAAAATCCTCATAATAATAAATTGATAAATATTGTTGTTTTGATGCCAATCTTCCTTGTCTAAGCTTACCCCATAGATCAATTTCCCATTGAGTGTTAAGGGAGAGGTTATAATTTTCTTGATTAAATGTATCAACATCATCACTATTTTGCCCAAATAGTGTTGAGAAAATTGGTGGGAATCCGGCAGTATTTTGCTCTGATTCAGACCCATTTATGCTTCCTGAAAATGTTGGAAATAAATTTGATGTAGACAACACGGCACCTTGCTTCGCTTTTCTAGTATTAAGCATTACTTTCTCAATATCAATATTTTTATCTAAAAATGTTGTTAAATATCTATTAAGAATTGGGTCATTAAAATCCTCCCACCATTTTTCATTTAAATCAATGCTAGAAGCAATTTCTATTTCCCATTTGTCAGGAATACTTATGTTACTTACTTCATTTAAACCGATTGTTTTTTTTGATGCACATGAAGTAAAAAAAGAGATTGTTAAAAAGATAAATAAAATTTCCTTACGCATTATTTTGACATTAACCTCTCGGAAATTTTAAATAATAATATTAAGCTAACAGACCATGAAATACTTATAATTAAAATTGAAAATATGCTTTGATCTACAATTGCAGCATTGATTTTTTCACCAGCAAGATATGCAAGTGGAGCTAGTAAGCCATAAAATCCAATTATGAAGTATCTTCCAATTAAAAATTTCATTGCATGATTAATTTGGGCAGTAAAACCAGCCCACATACACAATATCCATATTGGTGCTAAGTTAGGAAACGCTTCAATATTACCATTATATTTAACGACCCCTAAAAGTGAAAAGCTTGAATCAACTACAATTCCGAAAAAAATTGCTATTAGTATTAATTGTATTTCTTCTTTCAAATGATCTGTGACTATAAGAAAATGAAGAAATAAAAAAATAAATGTTGGAATTAAAGCGATTAGAGGATCACCATTTGCTCCACTATAAACACAAGAAAACCAAACTATTGTGAAACCAACATAATTTATCATTATGTTTGAATGAGATAGAATTTTTTTTATCATTAATTAAATTTATCTTGAATAGTTTGAAATCTAAAGTCAAAGATTTCATTTAATTGCGGCTTTATAATTAAAGGATGAACTATTAATCTAAAGGCCTCTAATGGAAGAGCATAAGTAATTTCGTCTATAATCATTACACCACCATCAACTACTTTAAAATAATGTTTATGATGCCAATAACTATAAGGACCTTTCAGTTGTTCATCTACAAAATATTCGTTTTTTTTATAACTTGAGATAATTGTTCTCCATCTCATTGGGACTCCAAGAATTTTGACTGTATAATCAATAATTGCTCCCTCTTTCATTTCAATAGGTTTAGGTGTAATAATATTAAAACCCATTTTTTTTGGAGTTATTTTTTCAAGATTCTCTGGACGAGAAAAAAATTCAAATACTGTATCGATATCACTGGCTACAAATTGCTCTTTTTTAAAAGTATATATTTTGGGCTGACGTAAGAATGATAGTAAAAATACCATAATCAATACAGCGCATACAGAAAGAATTAGTGTTTTTTTTTCAACTTTTATCATAAGAAGTGGCTCTGGACGGAATTGAACCGCCGACACAAGGATTTTCAGTCCTCTGCTCTACCAACTGAGCTACAGAGCCTCAATTTGACTGAAAAACTACACAATATTAGTTATTTAATAAACACATAAATATTTATTAGTTTTGGAAGTGAAAAAAATTGTAATTGCATCTTCAAATAATCATAAAATTTCTGAAATTTCATCTCAAATAAATTCGTATTTCAATTCAGTTCTTTCTTTGAGTGATTTTCCGCAAATTGGAGAAATAATTGAAGATGGAACAACTATCGAGGAAAATTCGTTTATTAAATCGAGGGTTGCGTTTAATCATACCAAGCTACCAGCTGTGGCAGATGATACAATCCTAGAAGTTGACTATTTAAATGGAGATCCAGGACTTTTTACTGCAAGATATGCTGGTAAGAATGCTTCTTATTTAGAAAACATGAATAAACTATTGAAAAATTTAAGTGGTATTGATAAAAAAAACCGTACAGCTAGATTTAAAACCGTGATTTCGTATGTAGACGGAAAGAATGATTTTCATGTTGAGGGAGTTTTGGAAGGTAGAATATTAGAAAGCATGACAGGAAGTAATGGCTTTGGCTATGACCCAATTTTTTATTGTTCAAGTCATCATATGTCACTTGCACAGATGACTGAATCAATGAAAAACGAAATTAGTCATAGAGCAATAGCGATAAGAAAATTTGTTAATAAAATAAAGTTAATTCTCAATGAAGAAGACTAGTTTATTCTTAATTGTTTCTACTTCAATTTTATTTTCATCTGAAATGAAAGTTAGCGAAAGGTTTTCAATTGACCCGTTTAAGGATAAATCGAAAATTAATTTTTCTTTTAATGATATATCTAATTACCCAATAGGCATTTTTGATATATCAAAAAAATATAAAAAATATTCCGTTTATTATAATTTGGATAAACAACTTATCGAAATTCAGGAAAAAATTTTTAATAAAAAAGTAAACAAGCCATATGTTTCTACGTTTGAAGATTATTTTTCCGAACTTTACTCATTAAATCAAAAATCTAATATTTTAAAACCATTTTCTCTTTCTGCTTCAGATACAACCTATGCAAAGAAAAATGACAGATTTATGGAGCTAGCTAGTATTGATCTTGGTGCACTGGGAAAGGCATCTTTAAGAGTACAGGGTAATATAAATCTATCTGGTAAATTAGTAAATCAAGACCAAGAGTTAGTTAGGTCATCATATAAAGAGCAAGAAAAAACTAATTTTAAGTTTGATCAAAAACAGCAATTGAACGTTCAAGGTAAAGTTGGTGAAAGAATCACAGTATCTTTGGACCAGAATTCAGAAAGAGACTTTGATTGGGAGAATACTATTAGAGTTGATTACAGGGGAGACGAAGACGATATCTTACAACGATTAGAAATGGGTAATATATCTTTGAATCTACCATCTACTGAGTTCGTTACTTTCTCAGGACAAAATCAAGGCCTTTTTGGAATTAAATCTTTATCAAAATTAGGTCCTGTTGATATAACAAGTATTGCATCACTTGAAAAAACTAAAAAACAGTCTCAAAAATATAAAGGTACTTCTGAGTTAAGTAAAAATGAAATTCAAGACTATGATTTTAGAAAAAATTTATATTTTTTCATTCATGAATGGTTTAGAAATGGATCAGACGATATATTATCAGAAAATGGTTTTCAGCTGGCTATTCCTTCATATTACCCACTTGTAAATGGCCTTCATAGTATTGGAAATGTGGTTGTAAGAAATTTTGAGCTTTATAAGATTGATGCATCTAATAATCCTCAAGCCGATCCTGGAACTGCCTTTATTGACCCAGAAAACCCTGAGCTATTTACAGATAAAAGTAAAGAGGGTACCTATATTAAACTAGAAAGAGGATCGGATTATACAATCAATGAAGATTTAGGTTTCATTAGAATGCAAAGTTCACTCCAAAATGAAATTATAGCTGCTCATTTTGAAATTGCAGATAGAACTTCAGGTCAAATAATTCATAAAGTTGGAGCTGATATTGGCGAGATAGGAAATGATACTCTGATATTGAAAATGATAAAAGCACAATCATCTCATCCAAACCATCCCGTTTGGGACTTAATGTTTAAAAATGTTTATTCAATGGGGTCTACAAATATTGATGCACAAAGTTTGAATGTTCAAATCATTGATAATTTTTCCACTCCAGTTAGTGATAGGACATCAAATGGTAACACTTTTTTAAACTTGTTTGGATTAGATAGCTTTAACCAAACAGGTGCAACAAGTCCAGATGAGATAATTGATTATAATAACCCCAATATTGTTAATTTAAAATCAGGTGAAATACATCTTCCTTCACTACTTCCATTTGTGTCCAGTGAGCAAATTGAAGGTGGTAACGAAAATCAATCATTATTTGAATTTTTGCAACAAGGTAAAATGTATACATCTTCAAATAGAACAGAATATACAGGTGATTCCAGATTTCTAATCATTGCAGAATATACGAACCCAAAATCATCTATTAGCCTAGGATTTACACTTGTTGAAGGTAGTGAAGAAATATTTTCTAATGGGGTCAAATTGGAAAGAGGTAAGGATTATCAGATCGACTATTTTACAGGAATGATTATGCTTAATACGAGTATTTCTCCAGATACGGACTTAGAAATTACTTATGACAAACATGATCTTGTTACATTTGACAGAAAAATTATGGTCGGTTCGAGAGCCCAAGTGGATTTTGATGACAATTCTTTTATTGGATTAACAGCATTGTATTATGACCAAGATATTGTTAACAAAAAAGTTGAGGTTGGATATGAGCCAATTCAAAACTTTATTTGGGATATAAACGGTAGGTATGAAAAAGAGCTTGATAATCTATCTGCAAGAATAAGTAAGCTCAGTTTTTTCAACGCAGAAAAAATTTCGAGTATATCTGTTGAAGGAGAAATTGCGCAAGTATTACCAAATCCAAACTCAATTTCTAATCCCCGAACAGGAGATAAAAATGGAGTTGCCTTTATTGATGATTTTGAAGGATCCAAAAGAGTAACCAACCCTTCTATTTTGAGAAGATTCTGGAATATCTCTTCAGCTCCATTAAACATCAATACTTTGGAGGAATATGATCAAAGAAATCGATTGAAAATGCATTGGTATAATCCATATTCACAGGTTTTAACAAATAATATTTGGCCAAACATATCAACTTCTCAAAGAGCTCAAAATATTACAACAGATGTTTT
>Ga0209433_10000017_pt1 | contig 53968 bp, 61 predicted proteins | sample METZYME_5_50m_FD_187552 | JGI IMG/M metagenome (GOLD analysis project Ga0209433, IMG submission 187552) | Marine microbial communities from oxygen minimum zone in mesopelagic equatorial Pacific - METZYME_5_50m (SPAdes) (version 2) | ecosystem: Environmental > Aquatic > Marine > Oceanic | place...
AGTAGACAAATGTTTACTTATACTTTCCTTTTATGCCTCAATTATACGTAAAAGAGAGAGAATTAGTACTTTATTTTTTGCCTTTTTTTACGAATGATAAAAGTCTTTTTCTTTTCTTAATCTGCCTATCGGTAAGAGTGTTTTTGTCTTTATAAGGATTGTCTGATTTTCTAAAAATTATCTTTAATTGAATGCTTTTTAGCTCTAGATGCTTTTTAAATGAATTATAGATATATTTTCTATAATTTGCTGGAACCTTTTTGTCTTGTGAGGCATGAATCACTAATGTTGTAGGATTAATTCCAGCAAAATGGATATACCTAAATTTTAAAACTTTTCCCGCTACAGATGGAGGCGATCTATCTACTAAAATACGATTTAATATTCTATTAAGTTTTGATGTAGTAAATTTTGTAACAGATTTCTTTAAAGTATCGTCAATTTCACTAAAAAGTTTCTTAAAACCTTTTCCTTTTAATGCAGAAATTTTTACAAGCTTTAAATCTTCGAAATATCTTTTTTGCACTTTTTTGTCTTCAAAAAATTTTTTAATTTTTGTTCTACTAAGCAAGTCAATTTTATTGATTGCTAGTAATATCGGCTTACCAAACTTTTCAACCATTGATAAGATCTTAAGATCTTGATCAACGAGTCCCGAATCTGCATCAATTAACAGAATTGTAATATCTGATTCAGAGGCTGCATGCATTGCTCTTACATAAGAGAAATACTCAATATTTGTTTTAGTTTTATAACCTTTCCTTATGCCTGCTGTATCAAATAATTCATATCTTTTTCCCGCATATTCAATGGGTACATTTATGGCATCAATAGTTGTTCCAGCTAAAGGAGAAACGATTACTCTTTCTTCTGATGAAAGTGAATTAATTAAAGTAGACTTACCAGCATTTGGTCTTCCAATAATTGAAATTTTTGGTGAGTTACTCTCATTACTATCAGAAACATTTTCAGGGATATTTGATTTTAAATATTTTTTCAAATTATCAAGCCCTATTGAGTGTTCTGCACTAATTGATAGTGACTCTTTGATACCTTTTTGCGATAGATCATAAACAGCATTAGAAACATTTTTTTTATCATTCTTATTTAGAATAGGAATAAATTTTTTATCTCTTTTTCTGAGATTTTCTAAAATTCCTTGGTCAAGATTTGTTAACTCTTCGGAACCATCAATAACAAACAAAACTAATGATGACTCATCAACTGCAACCCATGCTTGCTCAGAAATTTCATTCTCTAAACCTTCTCTACCATCGTCAATTCCACCTGTATCAATCAAAAAAATATTGCTCTCTCCATGAGATAAAAGACCATAATTTCTATCTTTTGTAAGTCCAGAGAAATTAGAAACGATCGCGCTTCTAGATTTAGTTAACTTATTAAAAAGTGTGGATTTGCCTACGTTTGGCCTGCCGATTATTGCAACTGTATTTAACATGATTGATATTCATTCTAAAAACTTAAACTAAAGAGTCTCATCTTTTCATCGATTGCATAGAAGGAATCTGATCGGCTTATTAAGGTTATTATTTTATTACGAGATATTTTTTTTCTTGCAACAGTAATTCCAGTCAATGGATCAATTGCATGAATATAACCTTCAAGATCGCCAATTAAAATATAACCTTTAAAAGTTTCAGGATTTGAAAGCTCTCTAAGAGCATATTCGTCCAATTTCCATGAGCCCTCAAATGTTCTTGAAGAATATGTAGATATTTTCGAATCGGCAGAAATTATTCCTAACACTCCTCTTAAAATAAAAGGTTCATAGAAAGATGATTCCTTAGACTCCCAGACTGTTCTTCTTTGGGCAGAGTCAAAGACAGATAAATTTCCTTGAAAATTCACTGTATAAATTCTACTACCCTCAAGAACTGGTGAAGAATCAGCATCTATTAAGTTATCCAATTCAGAAACTCCCTCTGTAAAAGATATTGCTCCATCCCAAATTGGCAGACCTGTTTTAAGGTTAAAAGCACCAATTCTTCCATTGTCAAAAGTTGCATAAACTATGTTGTTATCAATAACGGGTGAGCTGCTTCCTCTTACTGTAAGATTAGGTGCTTGAGAGCGATATGACCATTCTTCAGAACCATTTTCTAAATCAAAAGCATTTAAAAATCCACTTGCAGTTTTTACAACGACGAGACCAGCATCAACATCTACATTAGCTAATACCTCACCGCCGGCAAAAGTTTTCCAAAGCAAGGAACCATCATCTTGATCAAGACAAATTAAATTTCCTTGATCATCAGAAAGGAATAGTCTTCCAAAACCTGCAACAATTCCAGCACTTACGATAGTTTCTAGTTCTGAATCCCAAAGCACTTCACCTGAGTTAATATCAATACTTGTTACATTTCCTTCTGGATCTACAAAAAATAAACTATTACCTGCAAAAGCAGGAATAAAGCTATTAAGATTACTCTCTCCTTTAAATTTCGTTTCCCAGTTCTCAGTAAATTCAAATCTTTCATTAAAATCAATGAGCTCTCTCGGTTCATCCAGGTCAACTTCATCTGATTGCCAAAATGCAATAGATGAACAAGAGCTAATTGTTAGTATTAAGATTAAAGATAAGAATTTATTCATTTGTGCCTAAATTATTAATTTTTAATTCTACAAGATTCCTTAATCCATTATCTGTGTATTTTTCAATAGCGCTTTGATATTGTTGAATTGCTAACTCATTGCTGCCTACTCCGCTCAAAGCATCACCCTTAAGCTCATGAGTATAAGCATCTTCGTCACTAGAATATTTTTCAAGAACACTTAGCGCATCTTCAAATTTACCAAGCGCAATTGATATTCGAGCTATATTTGTCCTTGCAATTCCGTTAATTAGACTATTTCCAAAAAATCCATCGCTGTTTTCTTTGAGTTGATAGAATATTTCTAGACTAGCTTCAAGATTATCATCCCTGGCTAAATCAGACCCCTTTTTAAGTAATGCCAAATATGAATAACCAGTATTAGAGTAGTTAACGGTTAAATCTTCAAAAAGCTGATCACTATCCTCTTGAGTTGAAGCCATCTGCCAATCCTCATAGATAACTTTTGCTGCTTGTATTTGATTTGTTTTCAAATTATTTGAAAAGAGATATCCACCAATAGAAATAGCTGTGACAAAAATGAATGAAAAAATATAAAATTTATAATCCTTGAAGAAATTAATTATAGATTGGACTCTTTCCTCGTCGCTTCTTACTGTAACCATAATATTTTTATTTATATATTTTTATAAAAATCTAGAATCTCATCAAAACTCATATTTACTTGATAACCGTCTTCATCAAATGATTTAACAGTTATAGTATTAGATTCAAATTCTTCTTCTCCTATTATAAAGACAAATTTAGCTCCAAGCTTGCTTGCCTTTCTAAGTTTCGCTTTGAGGCTTGCATCAGTAAAATTCGTTTCAAGACGAATATCGTAATTATGGCTTCTCAAAAGTTGTGCTATTTTAAATGCTAAAGCATTCATTTTGCTAGAGGTTGTTACAAAAGAAATAACTTTGTTAGATTTCGTATTTTTATGTTTTTTAATGAGATTTAGTCTTTCTAGCCCTATTGCAAAACCAACAGCAGGCATTTCTTTACCTCCAAGGTCCTTTGAGAGGTCATCATATCTGCCTCCTCCTAAGAAAGAATCCTGTGCTCCTAGATTCTTAGATACTGCTTCAAAAACAAGACCTGTGTAATAATCTAAACCTCTTACAAGAGAGCTATCGAGCTCAATTTCAACATACTTGCCGAAAATGCTTTGAATAGTGTCTAGAAGATTTAATTGTTCTGTTGATAGAAAATCAATTATTTTTGGGCCTTTATTAAGAAAATCTTGAAGATGTTCGTCTTTTGAATCAAGCAATCTCAAAGGATTTTTTGTAAGCTTTTCCTTGTCGTTATCATTTAATTCTCCTTTAAAAGTTTTTAAATATTTTAAAAGTTCTGAAAGAAATCTTTCTTTAGTTTTTTTATCACCAAGATGATTTATTTTTAAAACTGAATCTTCAAGCTCTAATTCAATAAAAATATCACAAACAATTGAAATAATTTCTAGATCAGAGGAACCCTCTGAAAATCCAAGTAATTCAACTCCTGCTTGGTTAAATTGTCTAAATCTTCCTTTTTGAGGTCTTTCATATCTAAACATTGGTCCCTGATACCAGAGTTTGTGTTCAGAATTATCAAGTTTCTTTTGAATTATTGATCTTACAACTCCAGCAGTTCCCTCAGGCCTTAGTGAAAGACTTTGCTCATTACGATCATTAAAACTGTAAATTTCTTTATTTACAATATCGGATGTTGCTCCTGTTGATCTAACAAATAATTCAGTTTGTTCCAATATTGGAGTATTGACCTCTTTTAGATTATGAGACAAAAATATTTTACTGAGGATTTCATTTAATTCTGAAAGATAATTTGCATCAGCTTCAAAAACATCAGGCATTCCTCTGATTGAGCTTATTTTATCCATTTTAGCCTCTTGCAATAATTGTATCAGATGGTGAAGAATTAATTTTATCTCTTACTTGTGATTCAATTTCATCAACCAACTGTTCATTTGTGAGCTTTTTAGAAGGTAGGCCATTAATATATAAAAGATTATTAGGGCTGGCGCCGGTAAGCCCTATATCTGCTGCTTTAGACTCTCCAGGACCGTTAACATAGCACCCAATTATTGCTACCTCTAAATCCTCTGAAATGTCTTCAAACCTCGACTCAAGCTCATTAACCACCTCAATAACATTAAAGTTCATTCTAGAACAACTAGGACAAGCAATAATTTTCACACCTCTACTTCTAAGATTTAAACTTTTAAGAATGTCCCAACCAACCTTAATTTCGTCAACTGGATCTGAAGCAAGTGATATTCTTATCGTATCTCCAATACCCTCGGACAAAAGCATTCCAACTCCAATTGAAGACTTTACGGTTCCTCCCCTAAAACTGCCAGCTTCAGTTATTCCTAGGTGGAGAGGCTGATCTATTAGGTTTGATATTTTCCTATATGCATCAACAGTCATCTCTATATTTGATGCCTTAAGGCTCATTTTATAATGATCAAAGTTATGTTTAGCAAGAATATCAATATGCCTTTGGGCTGATTCAACTAGAGCATCTGAATTAGGCTCACCATATTTCTTTTGAAGATCTTTTTCGAGAGACCCTGCATTAACTCCGACCCTTATTGGAACACCATTATGCTTTGCTGCATTGATAACCTCTATCACTTTTTTCTCTTTACCAATGTTACCAGGATTGATTCGCAAACAATCTGCAGAATCTGCAACCTCCAAAGCAAGCATATAATCAAAATGAATATCGGCAACAAGGGGTATAGATACAGCTTTTTTTATTTTTTTGAATGCCACAGCTGAGTCTTCATCTGGAACCGATACCCTTACTATGTCAGCTCCAGCTGCAACAAGGCTATTTATCTGATCAATCGTTCCATTGACATCACATGTATTCGTATTAGTCATTGACTGAACTGATATAGGATTTAAATCGCCAACTTTTACGTTGCCAACTCTTACAAGTTTGGTAGGTTTTCTTTTAATCCAGTCTGTCACAATTATATTAACTATTTTTAAAAGTAGTATAAGTTAGATATAAAAAAATCCGAAGCAATAAGATAAAATTAGTGAAGATTTTGAGCCGATATTTGCTTACTTTTCAACTTTTTTGAGCCTATTGGATTAATTAATTTTCCAACAAGTTGACCACAAGCACCATCTATCTCATCACCTCTTGTAACTCTAACAGTAGCAATAAAATTATTCTTGATAAGGTAACTTTTAAAAGCATCAACTTTTTGATCTGTAGATCGTTCATACTCTGATTGAGGAAATGGATTGAATGGTATTAAATTTATCTTACATTTTAAATCTGATAAAAGATTTACTAAATTTCTTGCATCCTTAATAGAGTCATTTACATCCTTTATAAGAATATACTCAATCGTGATATATGATTTGCTACTGAGTGATTTCAAATATTTTTTGCTACTTGATAGTAAATCTTTAATGGGATATTTTTTATTTATAGGAACAATCTTATTTCTTAAATCGTCATTCGATGCATGAAGTGAAATGGCTAATGATACGTCTGTTTTTCCTGTTATTGCATCAATTTGAGGAACAATACCAGATGTACTTAGCGTAATTCTCCTTTTAGATAAAGAATAGCATTTTTGATCTTGCATTATATTTATTGTTTTGAGAACGTTTTCAGTGTTCATTAATGGTTCTCCCATTCCCATAAACACTACATTAGAAACTCTGTTTGAATCATTTTCATAATAATTTGCAAGCCATAGTTGACTAATAATTTCTGAGGATGTTAAGTTTCTTTTAAATCCATTGAACCCCGTAGCACAAAAAGAGCATTGCAAAGCACAACCAGCTTGTGAAGAGATACATAGTGTTTGCCTTTTTTTTTCTGGAATCTTTACCATTTCAATAAAAGAATCATTATCTAATTTGAGAAGAAATTTTTTTGTTCCCTCTGATGAGGTGCTTACATCTACAACTTCTGGAACTTCAATTGTAGAATTCTGTTTTAATTTTTCTATAAGCTCACTACCTAGATTTGTCATAGAGTCAAAATCTATAATGCCTTTATTATGTATCCATTCAAAGATTTGCAATCCGCGATATGGTTTCTCATTGAGTGAAATTAAATAATCTTGAAGTTCTTCACGAGTTAATCCTAGAAGATTATTTTTTTCTAACATTTATTTAATTAAAGATCGCCAAAGAAAAATGATATTTCTCTCTTAGCGCTTTCTTCAGAATCAGACCCATGAACAGCATTCGCATCGATTGTATGCGCAAAGTCTGCTCGAATTGTTCCAGGATTTGCTTTTGTTGGATCGGTATTACCCATCAATTCTCTATTTTTATTTATTGCATCTTCACCCTCTAAAACTTGAATAAAAACTGGTCCTGATGTCATAAATGCGATTAGGTCTTTGTAAAATGGCTTACCTTCATGTTCTGCATAGAAACCACCAGCCTCAGAGTCTGATAAAGAAATTAATTTTGCAGCTACTATTTTTAGATTATTCGTTTCAAATCTTGAAATAATTTCTCCAATTACATTTTTAGCAACTGCATCTGGTTTAATTATTGATAATGTTTGCTGAATTGCCATAATCTTCTCCAAAAAAAACCGTATTATAGGGAATTTATTGAGTTTCTTCTATCCATGCCATCTGAATTGCTTCAAGGATTTTTTCATTTGATCTGCTAGGATCATCTTTAAAGCAATCTAAATCACAAATTTTTTGATACAAATCAGGAAAGCTTATCCATTGTGGATCTATTTCTTCGTGTTTTTCGCTAAGCTCAATAGCAATATCAATTACATCTTGCCAGTACAAATCCCTCATATTTCTTCTGATACCTGATTAACTGTATATTTTGGTAGCTCAACTACTAAGTCTTTCTTCCCAGGATAGATTTGACAGCTTAAACGAGACTCAGGCTCAAGACCCCATGCTTTATCAAGCATGTCTTCCTCGGTTTCAGAAGGCTCATCTAATGATTCAATTCCCTCTCTTACAATACAATGACAAGTCGTGCATGCACAGGACAATTCACAAGCATGTTCGATTTTAAGTCCATTTCTTAAAGCTCCCTCACACAAAGATTCATCTTCGTTAAGTTCAAACTCGGCTCCCTCAGGACAAATTTCTGGGTGAGGTAAGATCTTTACCTTTGGCATATCAGATACTGAAGCTTTCGCCACAGCCGCATGTTACTTTTGCATTAGGATTATTAAAGATTATGCCTTGATTCAATCCAGTTGAAACAAAATCAACCTCGCTTCCTTTAAGAAATTCAAAACTCTGATTGTCAACATGAATCTTAAATGATGATTCACTAAATAAAATATCATCATCCCTTTCTTCGTTTGTATATTCAAAGAAATATTCATAGCCAGAGCATCCAGCTTCTTTCACACCAATGCGGATACCAAAATTTTCAGGTTTACCGACTAAAGAGTTTTTAAAGTGGCTTATAGCTGCTTCAGTAAAAGATATACTGGATGGATTAAAGCTTTCCATTATTATTGTTTTGACTCGTAATCTTCAATGGCCTGTTTAATTGAGTCTTCTGCTAATACTGAACAATGAATTTTGATAGGTGGTAACTCAAGAACTTCAGCTAAATCTTTATTTTTAATTTGTTTGGCTTCATCAAGAGTCTTGCCAATAAGCATCTCAACAAGCTCAGCTGATGAAGCTATTGCAGAACCACAGCCATAGGTTTTGAACTTAACATCCTCAATAATATGCTTATTCCCCTCTTGTTTGCATTTTATCTGGAGCTTCATTACATCTCCACATGCCGGAGCGCCAACCATTCCAGTTCCCACATCTCCATCTTGAGGATCAAATCTTCCAACATTAAATTTGTCAGGGTTTTTTAAGGTATTTTCAAACTTATCAACAACTTTTTTACTATAAGCCATTATTCTTCTCCTATTAGTGGGCCTGCCATTCGACCGTATCTAAATCAATTCCATCCAAGTGCATCTCCCAAAGAGGAGATAACTCTCTTAATCTTTCTACAACATTTGAGAGCAACAAAAGAGTATTTTCAATGTCTTCTTTTGTTGTAAATCTTCCAAATGAAAATCTTATTGAACTATGAGCTAGCTCATCCTTTCTTCCCAGTGCTCTTAAGACATATGATGGCTCAAGACTGGCAGAGGTACATGCTGAGCCTGATGAAACAGCAATATCCTTTAAACCCATAATCAAAGACTCACCCTCAATGAAATTGAAACTAACATTTAAAATGTTTGGCACTTTATTTTTGAGATCTCCATTAATGTATATTTCATCAATTTTTTTAACTTCTTCTAAAAAATGATTATGAAACTTAGATACTTTCTTTGTATCTTCTTTCATTTCCTCGCTAGCAAGTCTGAAAGCTTCTCCCATTCCAACAATTTGATGTGTTGCAAGTGTTCCAGATCTCATTCCTCGCTCATGACCACCACCATGAATCTGCGCTTCTATTCTTACTCTTGGTTTTCTTCTTACATATAAAGCTCCGACACCTTTTGGTCCATATGTTTTGTGAGCAGAAAATGACATTAAATCTACTTTTGTAACTGAAAGATCAATATTAACTTTTCCAGTACTCTGAGCAGCATCAACATGAAAGAATATTCCATTTTCACGCGTAAGCTCCCCAATTGAAGCAATATCATTAATTGTTCCAAGCTCATTATTAATATGCATTATGGAAACTAGAATAGTGTCATCTCTAATTACATTTTTTACTGCTTCAGGAGTAATAACTCCACCATCATTTGGCTCTAGATACGTTACATCAAAACCATGCCTTTCAAGCTGTCTGCATGGGTCAAGAACAGCTTTATGCTCTATTTTTGAGGTGACAATATGTTTTCCTTTGTTCTTATAAAAATTTGCAATCCCTTTTATCGCAAGATTGTCTGCCTCTGTAGCACCAGAAGTCCAAACGATTTCACGTGGATCGCAATTTACAAGATTTGCGACATGTGACCTTGCAAGCTCAACTGCTTCATCAGCCTGCCAGCCAAATGAATGAGATCTTGAGGCAGCATTTCCAAAGTTGTTATCAAATGTCATATATTCAAGCATCTTTTTCGCAACTCTTTCATCAACAGGAGTTGTGGATGCATAATCGAGATAAATTGGTTTACTTTTGTTCATTTCTTCCTTTAACGTAAATTCACAACATTTATATAGTGATCATCATGGCTTTCAACAAGCGTATCAAGCGTTATTTTTTCTAAATAATTTAATACAACGGAATTCAAGCTTGCCCAAAGAGTATGTGTTCTGCATTTTTTTCCATCACTGCAATCACTTGCTCCAGAACAACTAGTTGCGTCCAAATCTTCTTCTACTGCAATCATTATGTCTTTAACAGAAATTTTTGTTGGATCAGTAGCAAAAAAATAGCCGCCGTTTCTTCCACGAGTTGAGTCTATTAACCCTGCTATACGCAACTTTCTAAAAAGCTGTTCCAAATAAGTAATCTCAATAGATTGCATTTCTGCAATCTTAGATATTTTTACTGGTCCTTCTATCTCCATGAGATGAAGTTCAATAAGTGCATTTAGAGCATATCTGCTCTTTGTAGTAAATTTCATAATTTTTTAATACTTCCCAATAACTAATGTTATTGGGGATGTATTATAGAATCTTGACTAATTTAGTCAACTTTAATTTGCATTCCTAGTCTGTGTGCAACCATATGATAGGATTCAATAACATCACCTAAATCTTGTCTAAATCTGTCTTTATCAAGCTTCTCTAGAGTCTGATCATCCCACAATCTGCAGCCATCTGGTGTGAACTCATCGCCCAACATTATCTTTCCATTTGAAGTACCAAATTCAAGCTTAAAATCAACTAGTATCATTCCTGAGTCAGAAAACAGTTTTGATAAAAGCTCATTAACCTTATGAGAAATAGAAACCATTTCATCAAGCTGATCATCTTTTGCCCACCCAAATGAAACAATATGATTTCTGTTAATTAATGGGTCACCTAAATCATCATCTTTTAAAAAAAATTCAAATAGAGGTTTTTCAAGAATTAGGCCATCCTCTGTTCCAAGTCTTCTGCATATTGATCCTGTTGCCCTATTTCTAATTACACATTCAATTGGAAACATATCAAGACTGTGTACCAGAGAATGAGTATTATCGAGCAAATCAATTAAATGGTGCTCAACTCCATGATCGGCTAAATAATTCATTATAAAAGCATTAAATTGATTGTTAACTGCTCCTTTTCCAGCTAGCGAGGCTCTTTTCTTCCCATCAAACGCTGATGCATCATCTCTAAACTCCATTATTAACTCATTAGGATTTTCAGTAGTGAACATTGACTTAGCTTTGCCTGTCGCTATTTCTTTTAATTTATTCATTTCAAATCCTAACTTAAAGATTCATTTAAAATAGATATTAAATCCTCAGCATCTTGTATGTTACCAGTCATTGCTTCTGCCTTGATTAAGGTTTTTGATCCGTAACGAGAGACATAAATCATATATTCAGGATCAGCAATTTGTTCGTCTGGATTTCTTCTTAAAAAAGCAAAAGGGTTAAATCTTGCCTCATCAGACTCCTCTTCTGCAGATAAACTCACATAAAAAATTCCCTCTTCTCTATTTCTATCATTCGAAATAATCCTTGAAGCATTTATTGCTCTACTCACTGTTGACCATGCTCTTTCAAAATTTAAATCTAATTCAATTACAGTCCTTTCATTTTCAGAGAAAATCCTAGATTTTTTTCTGTCATTTAGAGATTGCGCTGCAAGAGATGTACCTGAAAAAGTGCCTACGGAGTCAGCGATATAATTTACGATATCTTCCAGATAAGGTTGAATTTCCTCTTGATCAAGCTCGACAGCAATTTCTTCATCCTTTTGAATTCCTGATAAGAATATCTCTGATGATGATTCCTTGATACCATGCTCTATAGTAATTTTGAAATTAATTTCATCGTTAAAATCTATTAGCATCACACCAGTCTCAGGATTTGCATCAAGAAGTTGAAATTCAGAAGTTTCCCAATAACTTCTTGTTATTGGCCATGTTGTTGAAGGTAAAGTTTCAACATAAATCCATAGTAACTCACCCAATCTTCTCAGTTGAACTTCACTAGCACCACCAGCTGAGAAAATCTGTCTTGGCTTTGGAACTTCTTGGAAGACAGTGTCACCAGATAGAGTATCAATTGGATAATGATCTTCCTCTCTGTTTAATTCTAGATCTTCAGGAGTAACAATATCCTGAGATAATTCATCATCTAGAAAATCATATGTTGTATCTGGGAATGCTCCCTCAGGACCAGTTATAGACGCACAGCTTGAAACCAAAAACGCAATAATTACATAATTTAATTTATTCATTGCATAATTTTACATTGATAGAGAGTAATTTAAATAAATTTTAGATAAACTTAATTAATTTTTTATTTTGTACATAAGGAGAAGTTATGAGTTTAGAAGGAAAAAAGTGTCCGGAGTTTTCAGGTGATGCAACAGGAGGAAGTACATTATCAAACAAGGATTTTGAAGGAAAGAATTTAATAATTTTTTTCTATCCTAAAGATAATACTCCTGGATGCACTCTAGAGGGACAGGATTTTAGGGACAACCATAAAGATTTTTTAAAACTTAATGCAGAAATAATTGGGGTCTCAAGAGACTCATTAAAATCTCATGAAAATTTTAAAGAGAAACAGAGTTTTCAATTCCAATTATTATCAGATCCAGATGAAAAAATGTGCAATTCCTTTGACGTGATGAGAGAGAAGTCTATGTACGGAAAAAAATATATTGGTGTAGATAGAAGCACTTTTTTAGTTAACGCAGAGGGATTAATTGTAAAAGAATGGAGATCAGTTAAGGTGAAAGGTCACGTTTTGGAGGTTCTTGAGGTATTGAAAGGTCTCTAATAAATATCTGATTTCAAATTAGTTTTATTTGTTTGACTTCCTCTGATCATGCCTTTTGTATTGAATGGTGAAGCAATGTTGCCCTCATGATCTATTGCGATAAGGCCACCTGAGGCATCAAGTTCTTTCAATTCATTAATTATTGATGCTGCAGAATTTTCTAAGGTTTGATTAAGATATTCAATGCGAGCACAAACTTCACGAGCAACTTGGTATTTTATAAAGTATTCGCCATGTCCTGTAGATGATACACCGCAAACACCATTTTGAGCCCAAGTACCCGAACCAATAATGGGCGAATCTCCAACACGCCCTGGCATCTTATTTGTCATGCCTCCTGTGGAAGTTGCTGCAGCAATATTTCCATTTCTATCAAGTGCAACTGCCCCAACTGTTCCAATTTTGTCTGATTCGTTATTAAGTTTTGATATCTTATTTTTAGAATTGAGCACTCTCTCAAGTCTTTCCTTATGATAAAAATATTCTCTATCAACAATTTCTACACCTATTTCTCTTGCAAATCTTTCTGCCCCATCGCCTACAAGAAGAATATGCTTTGTCTCTTCTGCAACCTTCCTAGCCAATTTAATGGGATTCTTGATTGTTGTTACAGATGCAACTGCTCCAGCTAATCTATTCTCCCCTTCCATTATTGAAGCATCCATTTCTTGGATCTCATCAGAGGTATATACGGATCCTCTTCCAGCATTAAATAATGGTGAATCCTCTAGTATTGAAACTGCTAACTCTACAGCATCAATGCTTGAGCCACCTTCTTCTAGTATTGAATATGCTTGAGAAACAGTTTCTTGTATCTTTTTATGGATTTCTTGTTGTGATTCCTCGGAAAGACCAGACATAACTCCAGCTCCTCCATGAACAACTATTCCAAAATTTTCCTCTGAATTTAGAGCAGATGACATAATGATTAATGCAAAAAAAATCCTAATATTCATTTTTTGCAGGTGTACTTGGCCATGAATTCCAAACTGCTTTTATAAAGGTGGCTAGAGGTATTGAGAAGAACGCACCCCAAAAACCAAAGATTCCACCGAATATGAATACTGCAAGCATTATCACAACTGGATGAAGTTTCACTGCATCTGAAAAAAGAATTGGAACAAGCAGATTTCCATCAAGTGCTTGAAGAAGAAGATAAAGACCAACGATCATGTAAAATTCAAAACCTATGCCAAATTGTAAAAGAGAAACAACAATAACAGGTATCGTCGCAAGAAAAGCTCCAACATACGGTATCAGAACAGATAGTCCAACAATAATTGATAATAAAGCGGTGTAATTGAGTCCCATGACACCAAATATTAGTGCTGCCGCAAAACCAACTATAAGAATTTCAACTCCTTTACCCCAAACATAATTGCTCAGTTGTTGATCCATTTCAATCCATACATCTGAAAGCATTTCTCTTTTCTTGGGAAGAAGCATTAGAAAACCTCTAATGATTCTTTCTTTATCAAATAGAAAGAAGAACACTAAGACTGGAATCATTATTAGGTATATTGAAAATACAACGGTATCCTGTATTCCAGAAATAGATGCATCCAATACACCTTGTGAAAGCGAGGAAAGCCTTCCGATAAGTTCTGTAAAAAATGATGAAATCTGATCAGATGATATTAATTCTTGATTTGACTCAACCAAGTTTTCAACATAACTTCTAAAATTATTTAACCAAATTGGCACTTCCAAAAAAAAGGCTTGAGTCTGCTGAAAAATTAATGGTATCAACCATACTAAAAAGCCTAAGCCAGTTAATAAGAAAATAACATATGCAATGACTAGAGATACAGTTTCACTCAGACCATATTTAATAAAGTTTTTTGTAAGTCCAATCAATAAATAAGCAAATATCAAACTTACAATAAATGGAGTAAGCAAACCTCCAAAAAGGTATAAAACTAATAAAAAAGAAAATATTAACAAAGAAAATATGATAGATTCCTCATTACTAAAGACCTTATTTAAAAGGGTATTTATTTGATCAAACATAACAAATTATTGATTTTTCCTTTTACTAAACTTTATGTTAATGCAAAATAAACTTTATTGTTAGATTTATGTCTAAAATTAAATTGAAATGCCAAAAAAATTACTCATTCTATTTTTAATAACCAACTTCGCTTTCGCACAAGTTGATTTAGAGCTTCCTGAGTTAGGAGATAGAGTATCTGGCGCTATATCTGAGGCAGAAGTTGATCTTTTAAGTGAGCAATTTTTGCAGCAAGTTTATTCTCAAGCAGCTTTAATAGTCGACCCAATAATTCAAGAGTATTCAGAACTTCTTCTTTATAGACTATCTGAGACAAGTCTAGTTGCAGATAGGAATTTTACAGTGATCTTAATAGATGATCCTTCTCTAAATGCTTTCGCAGCTCCAGGAGGAATTGTTGGTATAAATGGTGGCCTCTTTCTTAATGCTGATAATGAGTCTCAATTTGCATCGGTTTTATGTCATGAGCTAGCTCATCTAAGCCAAAGACATTTTCAAAGAAATGTTTTGAGATCCCAAGATAGAAATCTTGCCTCAGCTTTAATCCTAGTTTCTTCAATTGCGGTTGCAATTGCGACGAATAATCCAGGAGCATTTATTGCGGGACCTGCATTCCTTCAACAACAGTCTCTAAGATATAGTAGAGCATTTGAAAGAGAAGCTGACAGATTTGGTTTTGAGAACTGTGTTGCATCTGGATATGACCCTAATGCTATGGGTGAAATGTTTGAAAATATGGCTGCACTGAGAAGATTTTATGGTGATAATATTCCAGAGTTTCTTCTAACTCACCCTATTTCATCAACCAGAGTGAGTGATGCTTTTAATGCTGCAGATCAACTTGGAGATATTGGTGGTATTAGAAATAGTATTAATTACAGACTTATCAAAGGAAGACTGGAGGCTGATTATGAGAAGCTTCCAATAAATGCTATTCGCATATTCGAAAATAAAGTTTCCAGCAATAGGAATATTGAAAATATATATGGCTACTCTAGAGCCTTATCTTTAAATGGAAGATTTGAAGAAAGCCTGATCCAGATTAATGAACTATTAGAAATGTATCCAGAAAATTTAATCTTAAATACCACTAAGATAGAAATCTTGAGGGAATCAAAAAAGTATGAAGAAGCCCTTCTTCTAGTTAATGAGCAACTAGAAATCTCGCCTAAAAATTATCCTCTTACAATTGAAAAAGCAAGAGTCTTAAGGGGTATCAGAAGAACTATAGCCGCAGAGGAAATCTTGAGGGATACTCTTCTAAGGCGTAATTCAGATCCAAGTCTTTGGTTTTTGCTCTCAGAGATACAAAAAGATAATCTTAATGTAGCTGGCTATCATCAAAGTAGAGCTGAGTATTTCATCTTACTTGGACAAAATGAAAGAGCGCTTAATGAGTTGCAGTTTGCTCTAAAACTATCTCAAGATAATTTCCAAACTTTTGAGATAATTATGACCAAAATTAATAATCTAAGAGAGAAACTTAATAAAAGAATCTAATCTTTTAGTATCTTTGAGATTCTTGATCCAATAAAAGAAATGGTTATAGCAAATGGAATTGCAAATAAGGGCGCTATGCTAAAAACTATTTGAGACCCTTTGAAGAGACCAAGGAAAATACTTCCACTAAAATCCCCTAAACGAGCAAAAAAAGTATCAACAAGAACGGATGACTTATATCTTTTATTTTTGGATAAATGACTAAATACAATTTCTCTGCTGGGTTTGTTTATTGAATATTCGAACACTCTCAGCAAAACGGTAATCAAAACTGCAGAAATGAGCAATGGAGCAAATGAATAAACAATAAATACAATTGAAAAAATAATGCCATAAGAAAATAAAATTAATTTAATGCCAAGATTTCTGACTATAAAGGAAGTTAAGAATAGTTGTATAAGCCCAGCAATAAGACTTACTGCAAGCTCAATATCTGCAAAAAGTGCCACTCTCTCAATCGAACTTTCTATTGCTTTATCAAATATTACTGCCGAAGTTATCCAATGAATTGTCATTAGTGATGTGAATAAAAACATATAAAAAGCTAGGTATCTTACATCTTTTGAATTAAAAAGGTTTTTGAAAGCATCCTTTGCAGATCCTCCCAAAGCTATGTTTTCACTTTTAACTCTTCCAATACAGTAAAGACCAACCAATAAACCAACAACAAGAAGTCCTAACGTGAAAAAAGCAAAGATAGCTATATTTATTTCTTCTGGACCTCCATCAACGGGAGCAATAGAAAAGTTATTTGCAATATATTTGGATAACCTTGAACCAAAAGCTGCTCCAAGAGTTCCTCCAAATGAAATGAATCCAAAGTATTGTTTTGCTTTTTCTTGTCGAAATAGATTGATAGCTACCACCCAAAAGATTGCTACTACAAAAAAACTATAAATATTGCACCAAACATAAAATGATCTACCAATCCATTCGTTTGAAGAAAAATCAAGATTTATAAAAATGACAAGATTGCTTGCCAGAAATAGATAACAAAAAATAATTAACTGCTTTAGATTTGTTTTAGAAGCAACCCATGAGTATAAAAGGTTTGCTAAAAGCATTGCGATTCCAACCATAGCTAATAGAAGAGATATATTGTCTATATCTTGAACTGCTAATTCATTTCGAAGAGGTCTTAAAGTGTACCAAGATGAGAGTACAAAAAAGAAGAACAAACTAGCTAAGAAAGAGTCTTTCGAAAAAGAATTTTTTAATGTATTAAAATAATCTTTCATAGATGGTGGGTCGCACAGGATTCGAACCTGTGACCAATTGGTTAAAAGCCAACTGCTCTACCAACTGAGCTAGCGACCCATTCATAAAACTAAAGATGGTGATTATTCCATATTTTCCAATATCTGCAAGACAATTGATGATACAGAATTATTGGGATAGTTCTTTAAAACGAAATTATATTTTGCTTTGGCATTATCAATATCATTTTTTGTTAAATAAATATCGCCAATTCTCTTATGCGCTTGAGGAGCTCTCCAATGGGCTTCGTGATTAGAAACAAGTTCAAGGAAATACAAATAGCTATCATCAATGTCACTATCTATAAAAGAAATTTCTCCAAGCCAAAATAAAACTAATGGGATTCTTTCAGCATCTGGAAAATTAATTAAGAAGTAATCTAATAACTTTTTAGCACTTTCAAGATCATCATTCTCAAGTGCAGCTATTGCAGAATCATAAACTTCATCTATGCTTTGGGAATCATTGATGCCCTCAAATCTAAAAATATTCTCATCAACAACTTCCTCAACTTGGTCATCAACAGATTCATCTTCGATAGATTTAAGTTCATTGAGAAGTTTTTCAAGAAGATACGCTTGTGTTTCTAGTTCATTTCTGAGTTCAGCAATTTCTTGCTCGAGTTCTTGTATTTTAAGAAATAATATATCTGACTCTGAATTCTCAAAGTCTTGAGAAAAAGATTGCAAGGATGATATTGCAAAAATAAAGAATGCAAGGCGCATAAATTTATTTTATTTCGACTCTTCTATTTCTAGCCCAAGCTCTCTCATTAGATGCAGAAACAGCAGGACTTTCTTCTCCATAGCTTTTAACAACAAGTCTTGATCTATCTATACCTCGAGATTCGAGATAATCTGCAACAGATTCAGCTCTTCGCTGACCTAAGGCTAAATTGTACTCCCTTGTTCCTCTCTCATCGGCATGTCCCTCGAGAACAAGTGTCAGTGATGAATTATCTTTCATTGCTGATATTACACCTCTGAGCGTTTGTATTGATCTAGAGGTAAGATTGGACTTATCGAAATCAAAATAAACTGTGGCAGATGTAGATACAGCAGTTGTTTTTGTTTCATAAGTATCAGATGTTGAAACCTCTACGGTTGCTATACTAGACTCTCTTACCGACTCCTCTGTCACCTGCACAGAGCTACACGAAACGATAAAAATTGTAATTAATGAAATTGTGAAAAAAGATTTGGCTAATTGCATTTTATCTCCTATTTACTTTAAAAATCCTGACCAAGCAGGTTCTCTTACTTGACCTTTTGCCGAGGGTAAGCGGAACTTAGCTCCACTCAAGGTTACCCCAGCCAAAATGTCATTATTTTGTTCACTTATTGCATAGATTATCACATTACCATTTGGAGAAACACTAGGTGATTCATCCATTTTTGCATCGGTTAATGGAATTAGAAAATTATCCTCAAAATACTTTATTGCTATTTGAAATTTATCAGACGATCGGTGCACAAATACTATGCCATCTCCACTGGGTAGGTAAGACCCTTTTGCATTGTAATTACCTTCAAAGGTTAACCTTTTTGGTTTTTTATTTAGCTTTCGTAAATCTAATTCATAGAGTTGGGGTGATCCTGATCTACCAGATGTAAACATTAATTTGCGTCCATCAGGTGACCATTTTGATTCTGTATCTATAGAGTAATGGTTTGTTAATCTTGTAAGATTTTTATTTTGTAGATTATATATATAAATTTCTGCATTCCCATCTTGGTACAAAGTTAATGAAAGATACTTCCCATCAGGCGACCATGATGGCGAGCTTATTTGCTCATTTGTAGAACAAGTAGAGCATGTTTTCTTAATGATTGATTTTCTATCTCCACTTGAAATATCTTGTATGTATACATTTGCCGTTCCGGTCTCAAAAGAAACATAAGCTACTTTTTTAGAGTCAGGCGACCATGTAGGTGAGATTATGGGCTCAGGACTTTTTACTAAAAGCTGTTCATTTTTGCCATCGGCATCAGCAACAAATAATTTATAGGGAGCATTGAGATCATTTGATTGGCTTACATACAATATTTTTGTTGATGCGACACCCTGAATTCCTGTGATAGCTTCATAAATTCCATCACTTATATAATGAGAAAGCTGTCTTACGTTATTACTTACTCCATAAACCTTTGAACTTCTTATTTTTGATCTTTTTCGCACATCAAATATCTCATATCTTGCCTCGATACCTGAATTAATCTTTTCAATGGATGTAAGAAGCAAGTAATCAGCATTAATTAATCTCCAATCACTGAAGTTTATTTCATTTTCATTGGCTGGAGATGAAATTAATGTTTTTTCATCAAAAATATAGAACTCTCCAGTTCTAACTAGATCGTTTTTAACAATATTATTTGCTTCTCCGGCAACACTCCCACCGCCATGAAATGGGATTAAGGCAATTCGATATGGGTTGTCAGACCCTTGTGTAATTTCAATAACAAGCTCTGCACTTAAAAAAAAGGGCATTATCAAAATAAATTTTAAAAGCTTCATTTAATTGGATTGAATCTAAAAATAATATTTTTAAAGGTCTCTTCATAAAGATCTTTATCCATTTCTTTATATATAGAAAAAGTTTCAACTCTTCTGACAGCTTGCATTGCAGAATTATCAAATCTTATATTTCCACTACTTTTCAATAAAACTAAATCAATAACTCTGCCTTGTTGATTAGTTAAAATTTTTAAGTCGCATGATAAATTTGAAGGAATGTTTCTAGGTTTAATCCAAGCAGACTCGATCTTACCCTTTATCGAATTATAAAATCTTGAAATGTCGGGATCATATGCCTCATCACTTAGCCCCTCCTCACTCAGTAAAGAATCAATTCCAGACTCAAATATTTTATAGGATGATTCTTGGACAATATCCTGAATAGTTTCTAATGATTCTGTGACTGGCTCCTTATAAATATCTGGTTGCATTTTAACGTAATTCTTTTTTTGGGTATTGGTATTATTTTCCTCAACTACCATCTTCACGCTTAAGGGTGAGCTGAGAATCTTGTTTGATTTTCCAGTTTGTTCGAAATAGCCAAAGAAACCTAAAAATAGCCCAGCATGAATTAAAAATGAATAAAATGATGCTACTAAAATATTTGTGCTAGTCATCATATCCAGAAGTTACAATCCCTATTTTAGAAATACCAACACTTTGTATTGCAGCCATTGCAGCAGCAACGCTTTGAAAATTGGCAGACTCATCACCTTTAAAAACAACTTCAATTTCTGGATTTGCATCAAAAATAACAAAAGCTTTATCTTTTAATTCATTCAATGAAATTGCAATTTCTTCGTCTCCAAGATTAAGAAAATAATTACCATTCTGATCAATTGATACAACTAACGGTTCATTTTGTATTGTCATTTTTGTTGTATCTGTCCTCGGAAGATTTACATCAATTCCTTGAATCAACAAAGGTGAAAGAACCATAAATATGATTAAAAGCACTAGCATTACATCTATGTAAGGAACAACATTTATTTCTGCATGAAGTTTTTTTCTGCGACCTAACCTATAGATCATTTTTTTGCTTTACTGATTCTCTGTAGAAGATACTTGCAAGCTCTTCAGCAAAAATTGTGGTTGTTTGAAGAAAAGAATCTGCTTTTGATGTAAATCTATTGAAGGCTATTACAGCAGGAATAGCTGCAAAAAGACCCATTGCAGTTGCAATTAAAGCTTCAGAAATTCCTGGTGCAACAGCATTTATAGTAGCTTGTGTTGCATCTGAAAGGCCTTGAAAAGAGCCCATTATTCCCCAAACAGTTCCGAACAAACCAACATAGGGACTTACAGAGCCAATATTTGCTAGTATTGATAGATTTTTATTCATATCTTCTTCATCTCTAGCAATTGAGACTCTCATTGACCTATTTAAACCCTCTAGGTCCATATCAGATAGACTTCCTTTATTTGATATCCTTTTAAATTCCTTAAAAGAATTTTTAAATACACTTGTTGATCCAATTAAGTCTATATCCAGTTCTTCTAGTTCATCATAAAGATTATTAAGGTCTGTACCCGACCAAAATTTATCTTCAAAAATAAATCTGTTTTCATTAGCTTTTCTAAAAAATATATATCTTTCAAAAATAATTATCCAAGAGAGGATTGAAGCTAAAATTAATATAATCATCACTGACTTAACAACTATTCCTGCTTGAAAAAATAACTCTATAGCTGATACTTCATTCATTTTTAAAGACTTCTAATAAATTTTCTGGGAAAGCAACTGGTTTGTTTTTGTGTTGATCATAAAAACATACCTCAACTTTGCCCCTACATATAATATCATCACTTTCAATTCTTTTAATTTGTTGGTGAAAGAATAAGCGAACATCAGATGAGTATTCTATTTCTGAGGTCACGAATAAGCGATCCTCTATTTTTGCTGGATTAATAAAATCAATTTTTATTGTCTTTATGATAAAAACTTTGCCCTCTTTAATTTGCTGACTTTGAGAAATATGAAGGTCTCTAAGACAACTTGAGCGAGCTCTTTCAAAGTATTTCAAATAATTGGCATGATAAACAATTCCTTGAAAATCAGTATCCTCGACATATACAAAAATATTGAGGTCTTTACACTTGTGTATTTTGTTCATGTAGATAGATATCCTCTGAAAATAATTCTTTAATAATTGAGATAAAGTCTTGCCATGAAAGATCAACTGTTATGTCGTTATTCTGGATATCTTTATTGATACACGAGGCAAGAATTCTTACCTTTAATGGTTTTCTATTAAATTTATAGACCAAAGCTGGTATTTGGTCATCATTGCTAGAAGCAATGAGGACTTGATTCCACCATTCTTCACTTGGCTCTGAACCATCGCCATACCTCTTGCATTCAATGCACCATCTTCCCATCATCAGGTCTGGTAACTCTTTTGTCCTTGTCTGTTCAAGAATTCTTTTAACGGGATTCTTTAGGCCTAAATCTTGAACTAGAAGATTACCAATCTCTCTCTCAAAATTAGCTCCTTTAGCTCTTGAATTAACTGGCATTTCTACTCCGAGGGCTTAAAATCATCTGGAAATTCAGCATTAGAATGAACTTCTTGAACATCATCAACTTCATCTAAAAAATCAAGAATTCTTAGAACTTTTTCTCCCATATCTTGATCAACAGGTACACTAGTATCTGCTTTCATGGTGACTTCTGCATTTTCAATGGCAATACCCTTCTCCTTAAGTTTTTCAACAAAAGATGATAGGTTTTGGAATGGGACAGTAGCTATAAAATTCTCACCAGTATCTTCCAAATCTTCGCCATCAAAGTCTAATAAAACTTCCATAATCTCATCTTCGTCATGACTTTTTTCAATAATTGCGAGGCCAATCTTATTAAACAGATAACTAACTGAACCATCTGTACCAAGATTTCCTCCAAATTTTGTAAACGCATGCCGCACATCTGCGACAGTTCTATTTCTATTGTCAGTCATTGCTTCAACCAAAACGGCGACACCGCCCGGACCATATCCCTCATATGTTATTTCTTCTAAATTACCAGCTTCTCCTGTGCCAGCTCCTCGCTCTATTGCCCTATTAATTGTATCTTTAGGCATGTTTTCAGAATTAGCTTTATCTAAAGCTAATCTTAATCTTGGATTATCATTAGGATCACCGCCACCTGCCTTAGCAGCAACGGTTAGCTCACGAATTAATTTAGTATATATTTTTCCTCTTTTTGCATCCTGCCTTGCTTTTCGGTGTTTTATATTTGCCCATTTGGAATGACCAGCCATTACTTACTCCTCATCAAGATCTTTTTTAATATGAAGTTCATTGAGTTGAGATTCATCAACTATATTTGGAGCATCTGTTAAAAGACATGATGCGCTTTGAGTTTTTGGGAAGGCTATTACATCTCTTATATTCTCAGTTTGAGTAAGCAGCATCACGATTCTGTCAAGGCCCAAAGCTATACCTCCATGAGGTGGACATCCGGTTTTAAGCGCATCTAGCAGAAATCCAAACTTTAAATTTGCCTCTTCACTTGAAATATTAAGAGCATCAAAAATTGCCGATTGCATCTTGGAATCATGAACTCTCAAGGATCCACCACCAATTTCATAACCATTTAAAACTAAGTCGTAAGCATACGCTTGAGATTTTGATGGATTATTTTTAAACTCTTTTAACTCTTCTTTGGGTCGTGTGAATGGATGATGAAGAGCCTTTAAATCACCCGCATCATTTTCAAACATAGGAAAATTTGTTATCCAACATGGCGCCCATTCTCTTTGATATAAATCTAAGTCTTTTCCAAGTTTCTTAATTAAAGAACTCATACTTAGATTTACTATATCGGAGGAGCCAGCACCAAAGAAAATTAGATCATCATTTTTAGGATTTAATTTTGTAAAAAGCGCAGATATAAAGTCTTTTGAAAGAAACTTTATAATTGGAGACTGCAATCCATTATCTAAGTCAGCAACATCATTTATTTTTATATACGCAAGTCCTTTAGCTCCCAATTTACCGACAAAATTCGTATAGTCATCTATTTGAGATCTTGTGAGTTTATTTCCTTCTTCTACTTTTAAAGCAACAACTCTTGATCCATCATTTTTTGCAGGATCAGAAAAGACTTTAAATTCCTCATTTTTAGCTTCATCAGAAATTTCTAATAACTCAAGAGGAATTCTTAAATCAGGTTTATCAGAGCCATATTTGAAAATAGCATCCGCATAATCAAGTTCATCGATGGTATCAATATCATGATCAGCAAAATCTTTTAGGAGAATTTTAAGCAAGCTTGAGCCAAGCTCAATAATATCTCTCTCTTCTACAAATGATGCTTCTATATCAATTTGCGTAAATTCTGGCTGCCTGTCTGCTCTTAAATCTTCATCTCTAAAACACCTTGCAACTTGATAGTATCTATCCATTCCACCCATCATAAGCATTTGTTTGAAAAGTTGAGGTGATTGAGGAAGAGCATAAAAACTTCCAGGGTGAACTCGACTAGGAAGAATATAATCCCTTGCACCTTCTGGAGTTGCTCTTGTGAGTATAGGCGTTTCTATTTCATTAAAGTTTCTAGTTTCTAAGAAGTTTCTTATGGCAGATACAATCTTAGATCTCTTAAGAATCCTATTATTCATTTCAGGTCTTCTTAAATCTATAATTCTATTTTTTAATCGAACATCCTCATTAACATCTTGATAATCGTCAAGAGGAAAAGCAGGAGTTGAAGCCGAATTTAATACCTCAATTTCGCTGACTTCAATTTCAATCTCTCCTGTCTTCATTTTTGAGTTAATAGTGCCTTCAGGTCGCTCTCTAACACTCCCTTTCACCTTAATAACAAATTCACTACGACATTTATCTGCAAGGGAAAATGCCTCTTCATTTGACGGATCTATGACTGCTTGGCAAATACCTTCAAGATCTCTTAAATCAAGAAATATGACACCGCCATGATCTCTCCTCCGATGAACCCAACCACATATTGAAACATCTTTTCCTAAATGTTCCTTGGTTACATTCCCACAATATTCAGTTCTCATTACTTGCCTTTATTTTATTCTTCTTCTTTTTTTTAGTGACATCAAGATCTTTATTATCTTTTTCTTTATTTAGTATGTTCTTTTTATTACCTGTTTTAAAGTCAGTTTCATACCAACCACTTCCACTGAGCCTAAATGATGGGCTGGATATTAACTTATTTAAAGTCTTTTTGTCACAATTTGGACATTTTTTTAGTGGTTGATCTGAAAATTTCTGTATTTTTTCAAATTGATGCCCACAATTTGAGCATTTGTATTCATAAATGGGCATATAACTAAAAAAAACTATAAAATTATAAACTATAAGTATTTTTAATATGCAAAAATAAAAAGATATGTTGTGGTCAAACTATTTTATTCCTACTCTTAAAGATACCGCTGCTGAGGATTCACAGGTCATAAGCAATAGTCTTATGCTCAAGTCAGGCATGATTAGAAAAACTGCCTCAGGAATTTATACATGGCTTCCACTTGGTTTAAGGGTATTAAATAAGGTTGAAAATATTGTCAGAGAGGAAATGAACAATGCTGGAGCACACGAAGTTCTTATGCCAATGGTGCAGCCAAAAGATTTATGGGACGAGTCAGAGAGATGGAATAAATTTGGTCCTGAGTTGCTAAGATTTAAGGACCGACATGATAGAGATTTTTGTTTAGGTCCAACTCATGAAGAAGTTATTACTGATTTGATAAAAAATAATGTTAAAAGCTATAGAGAATTACCACTAAATATATACCAGATACAAACAAAATTTAGAGATGAAATAAGGCCAAGATATGGAGTAATGAGAAGTAGAGAGTTTTTAATGAAAGATTCTTACAGCTTTCATCTCTCTGAAGAATGCTTAGAAGATACTTACCAAATAATGAGAAAGGCATACTCAAATATACTAAAAAGAATTGGTTTAAATTTTAAAATTGTAAAAGCAGACTCTGGTGCAATTGGTGGAGATAGGTCTGAAGAATTTCATGTACTTGCTGAAAATGGTGAAGATACTCTTGCGGTATCTGATTCATCAGATTATGCAGTTAATGCTGAGCTATTGCTTGAAAATGATCAAGATGCGCAATCTTTAGAAGGTCAAAAATCACCTGATGGAAATGGTTTGCTTGAAATTACGAAAGGTATCGAAGTAGGTCACATCTTTCAATTAGGTAAACTATATAGCGAAAATATGAATGCAACCGTATTAGATGATTCTGGTACAGCCAAGAATATGCACATGGGTTGCTATGGTGTTGGCATTTCGAGGATAGTCGCTGCTTCAATAGAGCAAAATTTTGATGAAAAAGGAATTATTTGGCCAAAATCTATTTCTCCTTTTAATTTAAGCATAATTACCATTGGTGCTGATAAAGATAAAAATATTGAAGCATCATCTAAAAAACTTTACCAAGATCTCAGCCAAAAAGGATTCGAAGTCATATTGGACGATAGAAATGACGGATTTGGAAAAAAAATTAAAGATAATGAACTCGTGGGTATTCCTCTATCAATTGTTTTTGGTAAAAATTTTAGTGAGAATGATGAAGTTGAAATAATCTTTAGAGATGGCAAAAAAATAATATCTACTATAAGCAAAGTAGAAGAAATAATTTAATAAGGAGAAAACTATGAGTATTTTGCTTAGCGATGCATCCCTCAAAACTTATAAGCAGCTTCTTCCTGCATCTTTATCAATCATGAGAAAAGCTGAGGAGCATTTTAAAAATAATGGAACAAATCTAAACGATCTAGCTGAAATGAGGTTAATAGAAGATATGGCGCCATTAACCTTTCAAGTTTTCAGTATCGTTCATCATTCTGTAGGTGCTATAGAAGCTCTTAGGACTGGTGAATTTTCTCCTCCAAAAATGCCAGATGATTTAAGTTTTAATGATCTTATAGATCTGCTTGAAGATGCTAAAGAAAACTTAAATCATACATCTAACGAAGAAATAGACTCCTTTTCTGGAAGAGAAGTAATGTTTAGGATGGGGCAGATAGAATGGGCCTTCACGGCAGAAAACTTTATTCTTTCATTTTCTCTTCCTAACTTCTATTTTCACGTTACAACAATGTATGACATGTTTAGAATTAAGGGTCTTGAGATAGGTAAACTTGATTTTGCTGGATCGCTTAGATTAAAAGACTAAGTTAATATTCTTAAGTACCGCAATATGTCACATATGGCACATTTGTTTTAGAAGGATTCTTGAAGAATTCATTGTTATCATTTTCACTAAAAGGATCCTTATATAGATCAAGAATCTCATTGGCTAGAGACATATCACCATTTACAGCATTTTCAAGAACATTCTCGATAATATGATTCCTTGGGATATAGCATGGATTAGTTAAATCCATTTTTCTTGTAATATTTTTTAGATTGGTATTTTCTGAAATAATTTGGGTCTTCCAGTCCTCATGCCACCTTTTGAAGTCATCTAAATTTGCAAAAACTGAGTCCTCAATATTCTTAGTTTTATTAAAAACTTTTGCTAAATCTCTAAATGAAAGAGTGAAATCAATCGAATTAGATTCTAATATTTGCAGATAACTTTTTACAAGGTTTATGTTGTTTTGACTAATTGGATCAATGCCTAACTTCTTACCCATGGCTGAGTAATAATATTTTTCATAAGATGGCATTATTTGCTGAAGTACTTCGGTTAATTTTTCAATTGATTTTTGCTCTTCATCATCGATTAAAGGAATTAGTGTTTCAGCTAATTTAGAAAGATTCCAAACAAGAATTGCGGGTTGGTTTGCATAACAATACCTTCCTGCAACATCTATTGAACTGAAGACTGTTTTTGGATCATAATTATCCATAAAGGCGCATGGTCCATAGTCAATTGTTTCTCCAGAGATAGTTACATTATCTGTGTTCATAACTCCATGGACAAAGCCAATATTCATCCACTTAGAGACCAATTTTGTCTGACTTTTGCATACTTCAGCAAAAAACTGCAGGTATTTTTCATTAGTATTTTCTAAATCAGGATAATGCCTTCTAATGGAGTAATCAGCCAACTTTTTTAGAATTCCGATTCCCTGCATGGCTGCAAACTCAAAGGTACCTATTCTTATATGACTCTTAGCAACTCGAGCAAGGATGCCGCCAGATTGCTCAGTCTCCCTTATTACAGTTTCATTAGTTTTTAAAGCTAGAAGTGATCTAGTTGAAGGGATTCCAGCTGAATGCATAAATTCACTTACAATGTATTCTCTTAATACAGGACTGAGAGCAGACTTCCCATCTCCTCGTCTTGAAAAAGGTGTTTGTCCTATGCCTTTTAATTGAATATCAAGATTTTCTATCTCGCCGAGCAGAATTGCTCTTCCGTCACCAAGATTTGGATTAAACTGTCCAAATTGATGCCCTGAGTAAGCCTGCGAAATTGGCGTTGAGTTTTCAAATAATCCATTTCCACTAAAAATATTTAAGCATTTTTCAGAGTCCAAAAAATCTTTACTAAAACCAAGCTCCTCAGCTAGTTCATAGTTTTTAATTAATATTTCAGACTTTTGGAATCCAAAAGGAAGGCACTCTTTTGATAATTCAGGAAGATCATGAGCATAAGAGTTCTTAATATCTAATTGCATAGCAATTTGAAAAGTTTCTTATTGAGCTTACTTTAACTTACTCTTTTAATTATTGTTGCATTAGCGGTTCCACCACCTTCACAAATTGCTTGAAGACCATACCCTGATTCCCTTCTCTCCATCTCGTGAAGCAGTGTTGTCATTAGTTTTGCACCCGTAGCTCCTAAGGGATGACCGAGAGCCATTGCACCACCATTAACATTGAGTTTTTCCTTATCTGCATTTAGCTCAGCTGCCCATGCAAGAGGCACAGGAGCAAAAGCTTCATTTACTTCATAAAGGTCAATATCTTCTATAGATAGGTTTGCTGCTTCTAAGGCCTTTTTAGACGCAGGAATTGGGCCAGTGAGCATAAATACTGGATCATCGCCTACGACAGAAATTGATACTATTTCTGCCCTTGGATTCGCTTGAATTTTCTTGAGACCTGATTCATTACATACAAGAACAGCAGCTGCCCCATCTGTAATTTGGCTTGCATTACCAGCAGTTATAACACCGCCTTCGGTAACAGTCTTCAAGCCAGCCAATTTATCTAAACTTGCATCAAATCTTATTCCTTCATCAGCGATTACCATATCTTCAATGCCTTCAGCATTCTTGCCTTTAACAGGAAGAATTTCACGATCAAAAAATTTAGACTCTGTTGCATTTGCTGCTTTTTGATGACTTTCTAATGCAAATTTATCAAGATCTTCCCTTGAAAGATTCCATTTGTCTGCAACAAGCTCAGCTCCAGTAAACTGCGAAAAGAAAATTCCAGGATATCTTTGTTTCATTCCCTCTGAGTCGAAGGGCAGACCATGCCCTGCATCAAAACCGTCTTTAACAGCTGCTCCGATAGGAACCATTGACATAACCTCAACACCACCGCCTATAACGATATCCTGAGTACCAGACATTACTGCTTGTATAGCAAAATGAATTGCTTGTTGCGAAGATCCACATTGTCTATCTACAGAAGTGCCCGGAACAGATTCAGGAAAAGAAGAAGAGAGAACTGCATTTCTTGCAATATTTCCTGATTGAGCACCAACCTGATCAACACAACCAAAAATTACATCATCTACAAGCTCAGGGTCCATATCAAGCCTCGATACTATTTCATCTAAGACTTTTGCCCCTAAATCTGCAGGATGCCATAAACTTAGTTTACCGTCTCTCTTTCCACCAGCCGTTCTAACTGCTTCTACAATAAATGCTTTCTCTGCCATAAAAACTCCAAAAAAAATGATTGAGTAAATTCTAATACTCAATCATTTTTCTGGCAAATATATTAAATTATTTTTTCTTTGCTTTTGATTTTAAATGCGCAGCTTTGATCTGCTTTACAAGGGAATTTCGAATCTTCTTGTTCTCTCTCAAGAAATTACTTGCATTAGTTTTTCCCTGACCAATCTTTTCTTCATTGTAGCTATACCATGAACCAGCCTTTTCGATGAGACCAAGTTTTTGACCAAAATCAATAATCTCCCCTTCTACATTAATGCCCTTTCCATAAAGAATTTGAAACTCTGCTTTTGTAAATGGTGGAGAAACTTTATTTTTAACTACCTTTACTCTCGTTTCGTTGCCGATAACCTCTTCACCCTCTTTTACAGCGCCAATTCTTCTAATATCTAATCTAACTGAAGAATAGAATTTTAGGGCATTACCACCAGTAGTTGTCTCTGGATTCCCAAACATAACTCCTATTTTCATTCTTATTTGATTAATAAAGATTACTGTCGCATTAGATCTTTGGATATTTCCAGTTATCTTTCTAAGAGCTTGTGACATTAGTCTAGCTTGGAGTCCAACATGATGATCACCCATTTCACCTTCAATCTCAGCTCTGGGTGTTAAAGCCGCAACTGAATCTACTACCAAAAGATCAACACTATTTGATTTTACAAGCATATCAGCAACTTCGAGAGCTTGTTCGCCAGTATCTGGCTGAGACAATAGGAGCTCATCAACATTTACTCCAAGTTTTTTTGCATATAAAGGGTCAAGCGCATGCTCTGCATCAATGAAAGCCGCAGTTCCACCTGCTTTTTGACATTCCGCTATTACTTGAAGAGTAAGAGTTGTCTTACCGGATGACTCAGGACCAAAAATTTCAATGACTCTCCCTTGAGGAACTCCGCCAATTCCGAGAGCAATATCAAGCCCTAAAGATCCTGTCGAAATAGATGGAATATCGACAACTTCTCTGTCTCCCATCCTCATAACAGTTCCCTTTCCAAATTGTTTTTCAATCTGGCTTAAGGTCTCATTAAGTTGTTTTGATTTATCTTCTGCCATAATTAACTCCTACTGTATATTTGTACAGTATATCAAAATTTGCTTTGAAATCAATAAATCTCTAATTGATAATGTTTTTTTTTAATATTTAATATAGAATCTTTTTTTTTAATAAACAATATGGCGTTTGTAGTAACTGAAGCTTGTATAAAATGTAAATATACTGATTGTGTAGAAGTATGTCCGGTTGATTGCTTCTATGAAGGACCAAATTTTCTGGTAATTCACCCAGATGAATGCATAGATTGTGGTTTATGTGAGCCTGAATGTCCCATTGAGGCAATCCTCGCAGATGATGAATTGCCTGATGATCAAATAGAGTTTATTGAAATCAATGCAAAGCTTGCGGATGTTTATCCTAATATCTCGGAAGCCAAGCAACCTCTTCCTGAAGCAGATGAATTTAAGGACATTAAGGATAAAAAACATTTCCTAAATCTAGATGTTTCAAATGCTGAAATTGCTAATGATGTTGGAGTCAAAACAAATGAGATCTTTTTATATTCTTCTGGGGAGCTTGAAATAAATAATATAAAAATAGAAATAAAAGATATATCAAATATTGATGAGTCTATATTTAGGAATACCCTAATCGACAATTTGTTAAAGGATGAAGTCGTTCATTTAAATGTTCAAGGTAAAGCATTCCATGAGTGGGCAATGAAAATTATGGAATTTTTACAAAGTAATAATTTTACAGATGTAAAATTAAAAACTCTTGAAGATTAAAATATCGAAGCACCAGATCCAAAAATAAAGCCAGCAAATGCTATAAAAATGTATTTATCAAATTTTGATAAAAGTTTATTTATCAATGTTGGCATTATTAATAAGGAAAAAAGCATTCCTACAGCAAATGGAAAAAGAACAGACAAATTAAGGTCTGCTAGTGATCCAATCATTAAGGGATAAATACCAATTGCCAGCAGAAAAGCACTTCCGGATATACCTGGAATCAAAAGAAAAGAGAATGCAATAAATCCATAGAGCATTAGAAGGAAAGGATTTACAGATACCATAAATCCTGACAAGCTGCCAATTAAGGTACCAAGACCTACTGAAAAAATAAAAAATAGAGAAAAAAGAATTTTGTCATTTTTTTTAGATCCTTGAATGTTACTCATAAACAAATACATGCCATAGAAAACCATAATTATGCCTATAAATATCTCAAATAAAGTTGTGTAATTTAAAAATAGGAAATTGATTATTTTTGAAAATCCAAAAACACCAACCGCCATGCCTAATATCAATGGAATAAGAAGGTCTAAATCCTTTAGTTTAGAAATACATTCAATAAGCTTTTTATATATACCAAATATTAGAGCTACTGTTGCACCTGATATACCAGGTAGTAACTCTGCAAGACCTATGCAAAAACCTGCTATAAGAAACCTCAGCCTCATATTCATTTTGATGTTCCTCCCAGCATAGGAACAAATGCAACATTTTCAAACTCTTCCTCTTCAAAACCCTTTTGTGTTTTTGTAACTAATTTTAATTTTTGAGATTTACTCCCCCCAACTGGAAGAACTAAGGGACACCCAACCTTTAAAAAAGAAAGAAGTCTCTGTGGAACTTCTGGTGGGGCAGCTGCACATAAAATTCCATCATATTTAATTTCTTCATCCCAACCATCAAAGCCATCTCTATTTTTAATTAGAACATTATAAATTCTTAGTTCTGACAAGTTTTCTCTTGCTTTATTAACCAATTGCTTAATTCTCTCTACTGAATGAACCTCATCAGCAAAATAAGAAAGGATAGCGGATTGATAGCCGCAGCCGGATCCTATTTCTAGAATTTTTCCTAATTTTTTATTTTTATTTTCTGAGTTTCTTACTAAAAGCTCTGTCATCTTTGCAACAATGTATGGTTGAGAAATAGTTTGCTTATACCCAATGGGTAATGACATATTCTCATATGCTCTGGATCTTAAAGCTTCATCAATGAAAATATGTCTAGGTACCCTTCTCACTGCGTCTATTACACTGAAGTCTTTAATACCCATATCAAGCAATTTTCCAATCATTTCTTCAAGCGGTCTTTCATAAATCGCTTTTGGATTATTCATTTATAAAGTTCTCAAGTTCAGACATGTTAAAGTTTGGATCTAATAATTCATAATCTAAAAGTGATAAGGATACATAACCAAGCCTTACAGCCTCTGCATCTGTCATAAAATCCTCCTTAATTGGGGTTCCTGAGGCCGCATATCTAAAAGATTGAATATTTGAACTTTCGTTTACTCTATCAGGTGTTGGAGGTATGTCTCTTTTTGCGATAGGAACAACTTTAATGCCTTTATATGAGGCTTCCTCGATATCTGGAAAGTTTATATTAACAACCTTATTAGAGATTTCTTGTGCATCGAAAGCAGTCACTAATTCAATAATCTCAGATGATTTGTTTGCTATAAATTCCAAGGACTTAGGTTTATACTCGCAGGATGAAATTGCAATTGGAGGATGCTTGAGCTTCCTTCCTCCAAGAGCAGCGCCTACTGTTCCAGAATACAAAACATCATTACCAATATTCGCACCAAGATTTATTCCTGATACAAGTAAATCTATTTCATCATTTAAAAGGTTTAGAAGGCCTATGTAAGCACAATCTGCTGGGGTTCCGCTAACAATATAAAGTCTTTCAGATTCTTTTCTTATTTCAATTTCTTTCATATAAGAAATTGATGCGCTCAGACCACTGCAGTTTTTTTCAGGCGCAACTACAAAAACATTATGATTCTTTTCTAAAGATTTTCTAATTGCATTAATGCCCTCAGCATCAAAGCCGTCATCATTTGTAAGTAAAATATTCATATTTTTTTCATTAATGTTACAGATGTCATTACAGCAAGAGCTTTCTCCTTGCCGATTGTTCCTAGTTTTTCCATAGTCGAGCCCTTTAAACCAATTTTTTTTGGATCTATTGAAAATATATTAGATAACGAATCAATAATTTGATTCCTAATTGGATTTATTTTTGGAATTTCTGAAATAACGGTAATATCTAAATTATTTAATCTATATCCTCTTCTACTCATCAAAGATAGGCAATGGCTCACTATTTCCTTGCTGTCTAAATCTATACTCTTAGGATCATTTTCTGGAAAAGCTGTTCCAATATCGCCCTCAGATAATGCACCTAAAATTGAATCAGCTAATGAGTGCAATATTACATCGCCATCTGATATTGCCTCAATACCATACTCAAATGGAAATTTTACTCCGCCAAAAGTAATTTCGTCTCCTTTACAAAATCTATGTAAATCAAATCCATTTCCAATAAGGAAATCATCATTTTTAAGGTCTTCTTTGAAGGTAATTTTTATGTTTCCTTGCGATCCTTCGATAAAACTTACATTGTAACCATGCTCTTCCATCGCTGAGCTTTCATCAAGGGGTATAATATTTTTTGAGATAAGCTCTTCTAGGGCGTTTTTTAGTTTTTCCACTTCACAAATTTGTGGCGTTTGAACTAAAATAAAACTCTCTCTATTAACAGTTTGGCAGCCCTCTTCTGAAACTTTTTTAATCGAATCTTTGGGCTTAATTCCATAAAAAAGGCAATCATAACTTGATTGCAAGATTGATTCATATAAATGTTTTAGGGTTTCAACATTTATATATGGTCTTACTCCGTCATGCGTCATTACATAATCATATTCATCAATATCAACACTTTGAATTCCTTTTAAAACTGATTCAGCTCTAGATTCTCCTCCCTCGGTAACTGAAAATCTATCATCTAGTTCAATACTTATTCTTTTTTGGAAATTTTCTGGATTTTTGGTAACGACAACGATCTTTGAGGCAGCATCAAATAGCTTAAATACATTCAAAGTATTTTCAATTACTGATAGTCCTCCCATATTGGCATGCTGTTTCTCTATCTTTGTTGAGAATCTACTCCCACTACCGGCACAAGGAATAACAACTAAAAGCTTTTTATTCATTTTCATCATCTTCTTCGAATACTATGAACTCCTCGTCAGGAAAAGTCAGATTAAATTTCTCACGAGCAATATTTTCGACATGTATATTGGGTTCTTCCTGAGCCTCTTTAATACTTTGAGATAGTTTTCTATTCTCTTCAATTAATTTTTGATTCTCTTCCAAAAGCTCATTATTGCGCTGAAGAATTAAATCTCTCTCTTGAATACCACTTTCACTAAAAAAAAGAGAGTACAAGAGAGTTGCGATTAAGAAAAGAAATAAAAAAATAATTGCAGGCGCTAATCTCATACTCAGCCATAAGGAAATGAATTTTTTTCATCAATCCAATAAAGTCTATTATATTTTGCAACCCTTTCAGATCTACAAGGAGCGCCAGTTTTAATTTGACCCACTCCAGTCCCAACAGCTAAATCAGAAATAGAAGAATCTTCAGTCTCTCCTGATCGATGTGAAATAATATTTTTATAATTATTATTTAAAGCAATTGAAATGGTTTCAAGAGTTTCTGTTATGGTGCCTATTTGGTTATATTTAATTAAAACTGAATTTGCTATCTCTTTTTTAATACCTTTTTTTAGTATCTCTGGGTTTGTTACAAAAAGATCGTCGCCAACAAGCTGACATTCGTTTCCTATTTCTTCGGTAAGGATCTTCCATCCATCAAAATCATTCTCATCCATTCCATCCTCAATTGAGATTATTGGAAAATCTCGAACTAAAACTTTTAGATATTCAACAAATTCAGAGTTTGATAGCTTTTTATCTTCTCCCTTAAGGTGATAAATCCCATCTTTAAAAAATTCACTAGCCGCACAATCCAGAGAGATAAATATATCCGATCCCATGTTTAAGCTTGTTTTTTCTACAGCCAAGGAAATGAGCTCTAGAGCCTCTCTATTTGAACTAAGATTTGGTGCAAAACCTCCTTCATCACCAACAGCAGTTGATAGTCCCTTTTTTTTAAGAATATCTTTCAGGTTCCAATAGATTTCAGAAGACCACTGCATTGCTTGTGAGAAACTTGATGCACCCTTTGGAATGACCATAAACTCTTGAATATCAACATTATTATCAGCATGTTCTCCGCCATTTAGAATATTTAGCATGGGGATAGGGATAACTTGATCAATTGAATTGCCCATTTTGTTCCCCATTAAAATATTAAAGTAATTATGTAAATCCAAATTTTCTGACTTTGATGATGCCTTTGCAGATGCAATTGAAACTGAAAGAATTGCATTAGCTCCGAGATTAGATTTGTCGTTTGTATCATCTAAATCGATTAGGATTTGATCTATATGATCTTGATCAAGCGGATTTTTACCTATTAAAGCACTCTTCATTGTTTCATTTACATTTCTTATTGCTTTTTTTACACCTTTCCCATGAAAGGCATTTCCTCCATCTCTTAACTCGAGAGCTTCTTTTTGACCAGTTGAAGCTCCACTTGGAACCATTGCATTTGCACGAGTTCCATCATCAAGCATCACTTCGGTCGAAATTGTAGGTAACCCTCTTGAGTCCAAGACTTGTATGGCTTTTAAATTATCAATTTTTGGCATTTTATTTAAGATCTAAATCTTTTTGAGACTTAACAATATTGTCTAATTCTTTTATCTGGTGAAGAAATGGCTCAAGTTGATCAAGTTTAAGAGCGCATGGACCATCACACTTAGCAAGGTTAGGATCAGGATGAGCCTCAAGGAAAAGACCAGCAATCTTCTGAGAAATTCCTGCTTTTGCCATATGAAGAAGAAACTCTCTTCTTCCATCAGTAGATTTACCAAGTCCACCCGGAAGTTGCAGCGAATGGGTGACATCGAACATCACCGGAACTGAATATGCTTTCATTATTTGAAAATTAAGTGAATCAACCACTAAATTGTTATACCCAAAGATATTTCCTCTTTCACATAAAATTACTTTTTCATTTCCTGCAGATTTACATTTTTCTACAACATTTTTCATTTCAGCTGCTGAGAGAAATTGTGGCTTCTTAAACTGGATAGCTGAATTTGTTTTTGCTGCTGCAGAAACAAGATCTGTTTGCCTGCACAAGAATGCAGGAATCTGAATTACCTCACAAACTTCACTAACGGGTTCAGCTTGACTTGGTTCGTGTATATCTGTGATGACAGGAACATCAAATGTTGAAGAGATTTTCTCAAGAATTTTGAGACCATCATCCATTCCAGGACCTCTGAATGATTCAATTGAGCTTCTATTAGCCTTATCAAATGAGGCTTTGAAAATCCAATTAATGTTTAATTTTTCAGTAACTTCTTTAAATTTTTCAGCAACTAAAAGAGCAGTTTCTTCTGATTCAATGACATTCATTCCGCCCATTAGGGTTAAATTCTGATTGTTTCCTACTTGAAAATCTTTAATTGGTATAACTTTCATTTTTTCATCTTTATTGTACTTGAAATAAAGCTATTAAAGATAGGATGACCATCTCTTGGATTGGATGTAAATTCTGGATGAAATTGACAACCAAGGAACCAAGGATGATCTTTTATTTCAATCATCTCAACAAGTCTATTATCTACAGAAGTCCCAACTATATGCATCCCTTTTGAATTAAATCCTTCTCTAAATTCTGGATTAACTTCATATCTGTGCCTATGCCTTTCAATTATTTTTTTCTTTTTATACATTTTGAAAACTTTTGAGTTCTTTTTTAAAATACAGTCTTGGCCACCCAGTCTCATTGTTCCGCCTAAATCTGAATCAGCGGTTCTTTTTTCAGTTTTGCCTGTTTGATCTTTCCATTCAGTAATTAAAGCTACCACGGGATATCTTGTTTTTGCGTGAAACTCTGTACTGTTAGCTCCTTTTAGTCCTAACATATTTCTTGCAAACTCAATCAAAGCGATTTGCATTCCAAGACAAATACCAAAATAAGGTTTTTTGTGAAGTCTTGCATATTCACAGGCAATAATCATGCCTTCAATCCCTCTATTCCCAAATCCACCTGGTACTAAAACTGCATCTGAAAAATTAAGTTTAGTTTTAACATTTCTTTTTGTTAATTTTTCTGCTTCGACAAAAGTGATATTTACTCTAGCATTATTTTTGATTCCGGCATGTTCAAGTGCCTCATTAAGAGATTTGTAGGAATCTTTTAATTCTGTGTATTTACCAACCATTGCAACTTCAACAGATTTTTTTGGATTTAGTTTTGCTTTTACAACTTTCTTCCAATCATTAAGCTTTGGAGTCTTAGTTTTAAGCCCTAAGTCTTTTAAAACTATTTCATCTACTTTCTGTTTATGGAGCAGTAAGGGCACAGAATATACTGTATCTACATCATGCATTGAAATAACATTTGGCATATCAACTGAGCAAAATAATGCAATCTTTCTTTTTTCATCTTTAGGTAATTCTGTTTCAGATCTACAAATCAGGCAGTTAGGCCCTATACCTAATGATCTGAGCTCTTTTACCGAATGCTGTGTTGGCTTAGTCTTAAGTTCGCCTGATACATTTATATATGGGACTAATGTTAGATGCACAAATGAAGTTGATTTTGAGGGCAAGTCTAAAGACATTTGTCTTATTGCCTCAACAAATGGTTGACTCTCAATATCACCAATTGTTCCTCCAATTTCAACGATAGCGATATCATTGCCAGCAGCGCCAGCTTTAATTCTTCTCTTAATTTCGTCTGTTATATGAGGAATAACTTGAACGGTTCCACCAAGATATTTACCTTTTCTTTCATTTTTAATGACAGATTCATAAACCTTACCTGCAGTAAAATTATTTTTCTTTGATGCTTCAAATCTTACAAAGCGCTCATAATGTCCTAAATCGAGGTCAGTCTCTGTTCCATCATTTGTTACAAATACCTCACCATGCTGGAATGGGCTCATAGTTCCAGGATCAACATTAATGTATGGATCAAGTTTTAAAAGGGAAACCTTCAAACCACGAGCTTCTAAAAGAGCTCCAATTGAAGCAGCTGCTATACCTTTACCAAGAGAAGAGACAACTCCACCGGTAATAAAAATATACTTAGTTTTCGCCATCATTAAAGATAATCATGATGGGATAACAGAATAACAGATATTGTAGATTATATAAATGCTTAAGGAGCTAACTCTGCAGTTTCTTTAAAAAGCGGTCTGGATAAATCAGCCCAATCAATATCTGCATCACTTGCATCATCTTCATATTCAAGAATACCAAGTTTTTCAAACTTCGGTCTTATTGAATCAGTCAACAATCCAATTCTTTTTAAATTTGGCATAACTCTTTGAAAAAGAAGTTTCTGAAATGTTTGCATGATTTCAGAGCTTAATTGAAATTGTCTTGCATCCTCAACATTCCAACCAAAATGCTCATACACCTCAATAGAAACCAATCTTTCTTTACTTAAGTAACATGCTTCATATGCAAACTGAGCCCTTTCTTCAATTTCTTCATCAGACAAAGTTGTGACAAATTCCTCCAAATAATTAATGCCAAAGGTGACATGTCTTGCTTCATCTCGAATTATTAAATCAAGCATATCCTTTAAAACAGGATCAGGAGTTAAATCTCTTGAGGTCCTAAAGGCTGCTAAGGCAAGTCCTTCGATAATTAATTGCATTCCAATAAACTTAAGATCCCATCTTGGGTCCGTGAGGATTTTGTCTAAAATTGATTTAAGTGCATTACCTATAGGGTACATAAGCTCCATTCTTGACTGAACATATCGATTAAAACTCTCAACATGCCTTGCTTCATCAAATGTTTGAGATGCTGCATATAACTTTGCATTATACGTTGGTGCGCAACTAGTTAACTGTGATGCAACAAGTAAGGCACCCTGCTCACCATGCAAAAATTGACTCATACTCCAAGCTTGCCTGTGTCTTAAGAACCTCAACTTTTCTTTATCTGAAAGTTTTGTGTAGGGCTCATAGTCATCCCAAAAAATTGGTGGTGGTTCGTCTAAATGAACTAAAGGTCTATCCCAATTGATATCCATATTAGCATTCCAGTTGAGCTCTTTACCAAGTTCGTAAAGCTTCTTTATCCTGTTATCTTGAATTGTGTAATCCCAATTATAAGATCCAGTAAGAGGTGTGTTAAAGATTTCTACAACATCGGTAACATCACTTTCTGACATGTAGTCAGGTAAATCATCGGAGTCGATTACTTTTCTTGGTGATTTATCTAGGTATTTTATTTTCATTTAAATAACTTTTATATTTACTCTGCTACTGATTCTAGTCATAAGCTCATATGAAATCAATCCATTCTTATCTGAAAATTCATTTATTGGTAAGTGTTCAGACCAAAAAGTAACAAGATCATTTTCGGAGACTTTTTTTATATTTGTTACATCGATTGATACTAGGTCCATGCTCACTCTGCCAAAAACCTTTGCATATTCATCATTTATCATTACTTTTGTCCCATCAACTGTTGTTTGAGGAATGCCGTCAGCATAACCTGCATAAACTATAGCAATTTTCATATCTTTCTCTGCTTTTTTTCTGCCACCGTATCCTACTCTCTCACCTTCTTTTATTGTCCTCAAACTAATTATTGGAGCTCTGAAAGTCATAGCAGTCTCAAGTTTAAGGTCTCTAAACTCTCCACCATAGGCTGCTATACCTGATCTAACCCAATCATATGAAAGTTCTGGAAAATTTATAAGACATGCACTATTACATATACTCCTTTGCAATTTTCGTTCAGTTATATCAAAAGCTTCCTCAAAATTCTTTATTTGTATTTGATTCATTGGGTCGTTTGGATTATCTGCACATGCCATATGTGTCATTAGCACTGAATCGGATTTTATAAAGTCCTTTTCATAAACATATTTTAATTCTTGTTTTGATAATCCAAGCCTATTCATACCGGTATTTACTTTTATCCAAAGACCAAGCTGACTTTTCTTATTATCAATTAATTCGAATTGGTTCATATTGTGAATAACTATTTGTATATTATTTGCACTTGCAGCTGTTATTTCATGATCCGTATAAATACCCTGCATTAATAGAATAGGCTTCTTGCTAATTTCTCTGACTAAAATGGCTTCATCCATTCTAACTACTCCAAATGCATCGACATAGTTTTCTAAATTATTTACAACCTCTTTTAAGTTGTGTCCATAGGCATTACTCTTAACAATAAACATAAATTTTGAATCGCTGGTCAGAAGGGATTTTAAATGGGAGATATTGCTAATAATTTTAGAGCTATCAACAATTAGCTCTGCAGAATGAGTTGTCATTCAAATTTGCTGTAAAGACCCTCCTCGGGGAGACGGTCATCAGGAACAAAGTCTTCAAATCTTGCATATTGCTTCAAGAAAGTTAGATATGTTTTTCCTATTGGGCCATTTCTTTGTTTGCCTATTATAATTTCAGCCTTATTACCTTGATCAGAATCCTCGTTATAAACTTCATCTCTGTAAATAAATAGAATTACATCTGCATCTTGCTCTATGGCACCTGAATCTCTTAAATCTGCCATCATAGGTCTTTTATCAGTCCTTTGTTCGACAGCCCTATTAAGCTGAGAAAGTGCAAGTACTGGAACATTTAATTCCTTTGCTAAAGATTTTAAAGACCTAGAAATTTCGGAAATCTGATTTACACGATTTTCTAAAGAGCCTGGAATCTGCATTAGTTGTAAATAATCTACAACGACTAATGATAGTCCATTTGGTTCTAGTCTATTTATTCTTCTGGCTCGAGCCCTCAATTCCATTGGTGAAAGTAGAGAACTGTCGTCTATATAAAGAGGGAGCTCTCGCAACCTCTTACTTTGCTCTACAACTTGAGTGACTTGTTTATTATCCAATTTTCCTGATCTCACATCTTGCTGATCAAGTTTAGACATTCCAGAAAGTAATCTAGTTGTTAGTGATTCAGCTGGCATCTCAAGACTGAATACAAGAACTGCTCCCGTATTTTCATCATTATTCACAAGAACATTTTCGGCAATATTCATCGCAAATGCAGTTTTACCCATGCTTGGTCTACCTGCAACTACTATTAAATCTCCATCTTGCAAACCCTGCAATTTATTATCTATCGCTCTAAAACCTGTTGAGCTTCCAAGAAGTTTTGAGCCACTTTCAGCTAATTGATGAAGTGTATCAATTGATTTAGGAATTAACTCTTTCATTGATCGAATACTAGACTGAGATCTATTTGCTTCTTCATTTAAAGAAAATATTCTTCTTTCTGCTTCATCAAGAAGACTGAAACCATCCATTCCTTGAGGATTGTTAATTAACTCAGCAATTTCAGAATTCGCTTTCATGAGTTGTCTTGCCACTGACCTTTGACGAATAATTTCTGCATAAGCCTCTAGATTTGCTGCTGTTGGTGTCTCAGTTGCTAGTGCTATTAGATAATCTTTTCCACCGATCTTATTTAGAAGATTTTTGCTATCAAGTTTTTCAGATACTGTTAAAGGGTCTAATGGCTTATTTTCATTTATAAGCTCGCCCATGCTCTCAAAAATTAATTGATGATCTTTGCCGTGAAAATCTTGATCAGAAATCTTAAGTATGACTGAATCAAACCTTTCAGTCTCCAACATCAATCCACCAAGAACAGCTTTTTCAGCCTCTCTAGCCTGCTCATTAAAATTCATAGTTATTTCTGACATGGGTTTATGATTTTTACATCATATTCAAAAATAAACAACTACTCTGATTCTACTTTTACTACGATTTCGGTTGAAACCTCTTGATGAAAGGATATTGTTACTGAATGTTCACCAATTTCCTTAATTGGACCCTCAGGAAGTTGAACTTGGCTTTTATCAATTTGAACTTCTGCTAACTGACAAGCTTCTTCGATTTCTCGTGTTCCAATTGATCCATACATTGAACCCTCTTCTGATACCGCAACTTTAATTATGATTTCTTTGCCTGAAACTTCATCCGCAGCTGCTTGAGCTTGGACTTTCAGATCTTCAGATTCAGCTGCTAGTTCAGCTTTTTTTGCCTCAACAATTTTTATATTTTCTTCATTTGCAAACATTGCCTTCTTTTGAGGAATTAAGTAATTTCTTGCAAATCCAGACTTAACATCAACAACGTCACCTATATCTCCAAGTCGGATAATTTTATCTAATAATATAATTTTCATACTTATTTATGCGAATCTGTATATGGCAATAAAGCCATATATCTTGCAACCTTAATTGCTTTAGTGATTTTTCTTTGCTGAGAAGAAGTTACGCCTGAAACTCTCCCAGGAACAATCTTTCCTGTTTCAGTTATGTATTTCTTGAGTAAGTCAATATTCTTGTAATTTATAAATTTTGAATCAAGATTACTCATCTACACTCTCCTTTTTCTCTTTATCAGTAGTGGTTTCTTCATTTTCTTGCTTTGTATCAACAACCTCATCTACTTCCTTACTTGTTTCCTTTGGTTTACTCTCTTGTTTTTTTGGTTCGCTCTCAGGCTTATCTGATTCATTATCATTATTTTCTTTTTTAGACTTTTCTGCTTTTTTAGTTTTATCTACTTCATCTCTATTATCTTCTTTAAGATCAGACACAAAATCTGGAACATTATTAATCTTCACAAATAAATGCCTAATGATCATATCGTTAAATTTAATTTTATTTTCAATCTCAGAAACTTTTTCAGGAGAACCCTCAACATAGTAGAAAAGATAGTGTCCCTTGTTATGATCGTCTATTGAGTAGGCAAGCTTTCTTCTTCCAACATCTTCTAGCTTAGATATTGTAAAACTATTCTCAGTTAAAAGTTTTTCAAAGCTAGTAAAAAACTTATCAATATCCTTAGAAAGATCTGGATTAATGATTAAAGCTATTTCGTAATTTTGCATTTTTACCCTATGGTTAAAGATTTAATAACTATTTACTAAATCAAGGTTGTTGAATTATATATAAATTCTGTTTGTAATCAATAATTATTTTTAAGCCAGCTCCAAGCTTTTTTGAGAAAGCTTTCACCAGTATTTGATACAAGTCCATTTTTAATCCTATCGTGACCATAGGCTAATAAGCCAATAGAGGTAGCATATATTGGATTCCTTAAAACATTTTCCATGCCTGAAAATTTTTCGGGGATTCCTAATCTAACGCTTGTTTGGAAAATTGATTCCGCTAATTCAACAACTCCCTCCATTTTTGATGTGCCGCCAGTTAGAACAATACCTGCAGGAATTTTGTGCTCAAATCCATTCCTTTCTATTTCAGCTCTAATTAATTCAAAAAGCTCTACATACCTCGGTTCAATAATTTCTGCCAATGACCTTCTAGCTAACTCTCTGGGAGGTCTACCACCAACTCCTTGAACTTCAATCATATCCTCATCATTTGTAAATTCCGCTACTGCACATCCATATGTTTGTTTTATCTCCTCAGCTTGTGAAGTAGGTGTTCTTAACGCAACTGCTATATCACTTGTTACTTGATCGCCTGCAATTGGTATGACTCCTGTAAAAATAATTGATCCCGAGTTTAGAATCGCAATGTCCGTAGTTCCACCGCCAATGTCAACAATGCAAACACCTAAGTCTTTTTCATCCTCAGTAAGGATTGAATAGGAGCTTGCAAGTTGCTCAAGGACAAAAGCATTTGCATTTAAATCACATGAGCTAATACATTTCTCAATATTTGAAATTGCATTTGAGGCACATGTAACTAAATGAACGCTTGATTTAAGCCTAACACCGGTCATGCCAATAGGCTCTTTTATAGAATCCTGTTCATCAATGGTATATTCTTGAGGTATGACATGTAGCATTGTTTGATCTGAGGGAACTGCTACAGCTCTGGCAGATTCAATAACTGCATCCACATCAGATTGCTTTACTTCTTTGTCTTTTATTCCAACCACGCCCTCAGAATTAAGGCTTTTAACATGATTTCCTGCTATACCAACAAAAATATTTTTTATCTTTTCATCTATTAAAGATTGTGCTTGCTCAACAGCTTTTTCAATTGCATCTGTTGTAGCATCAATATTAACAACTACACCTTTTTTCAAGCCGCTTGAAGGATAAGTTCCAAGTGAGAGTACTTCTAAGTTTTCTGATGAATCATATCTTCCAACTAAACAAACAACTTTTGAAGTACCTATATCTAAGCCAACTATAAGATCTTTGTTCTTTGAATGATTATTTGTCATATTTTAAGGCAACGCCAGCATTACTTCTTAAATCTACTATACTTGGATTTTTTCTTTTTGCGTACAAATATTCCATAGTTTTTGATAGATTTTCAAACTTATAATTATCCAAATTTTTGCCCAGTTTTGCTTGAAATTGTTCATATTGAAATACCCATCCCTCAACTGAGTTGTAGTCTATTGAAACAAGTGAGTTTTCTGATATTTCAATAGGATTCTGAACGAAATAAAAAATATCATCAAGTAACGATCTTGGGCAATTTATGGAAAGAATACTGTCAAATGTCGAATTCTCACTCTTTTGAAAGATAACGAATTCTTTGTCAACAAAACTATTGTTGTTCCATATAAAAATTGGTTTTCGTGAAAAGATATTTATTGAAGATGGTTTAAAAAAATTTCTTTTGATTTCATATCTTTCGATCCATTTTTTTTTATCTAAAAATATTTTTATATCTTTAATATTATTTTCATATTTCAATTCTTGGATGACTTCGGAAATAGAACTTTCATCAAAAGCATTAATAAAATTAATTTCAAATTCTGCTGAATGCAAGGGAATATTAAATAAGGTAAAAAAAATGAATAGGTGTTTTAATTTCTTATTTAATGATTTCATTTACCAGCTCTTCGAAACTAAATCCCTGCAAACTGGCAGCGAATGGAAAAAGACTATGGTCCGTCATGCCAGGAACGGTATTAAGCTCTAGTACAAAAAAATTCCCTTCCTTGTCCTGTAAAATGTCAACTCTTCCCCATTTAGAAATTTCAAAAACATGAAAACAATCTCTGGCTATATCTTTCAAATCTTCTAGAGCATTGTTGTCTAAATCGGCTCTTATTATTTGTGTATCATCATCATCATATTTAGCTGAATAGTCATAGAATTCTCTTTTTGTAATTATTTCTAGAGGTTCAAGGATATGTCCATCTAAAAAACCAACAGTAAATTCCCTACCCTCAATAAATTTTTCAACTAAGAATCTTCTGTTTCCATTAATTAAATTTACTTTTACATCTTCAAAATTAAATTTTGATAGATTTGGAACTTTTATAATGTCTATGCTGGATCCTTCTTTACACGGTTTTATGAATACCCCATCATGAAATCGCTCTTCGATTTCTAGCTGAGATTCAATTATTTCCTGAAATGTTTTAAAAACTAAGAAATCAGGAGTAGGCAAATTGTTTTTATTTAGTATGTTTTTGCAAATTTCTTTGTCCCAACTATTCCGGCAAGCTTCAAAATCTGAGCCAGTATAATTTATTCCTTCAGCCTCCATTTGAGATTGGAGAATACCACTTTCACCTTCTTCTCCATGCAATGCGATAAATACTAAACTAAAGTCTTTTAGTTTTGTTATGTCATTAAGGTCTGCATAATCAATTAATGTCGCTTCGTATCCGATTTTGGTTAAGGATTCAAAAATAAATCTTCCACTTTTAAGTGAAACATCTCTTTCTGAGGATTTACCACCATAAAGGACGCACACATTTTTCATCTCATCCACTTTTCAATCAAGCCCTTTGAAACCATAGAAACACTCCCTGCTCCCTGTGTAATCACAACGTCATATTTATCAATTTGCTCCTCTATTATGCTATTGACATTTTTATGATTTGTTAAATTGCAAAAGTCATTTCCATTTAATTCATTCAGTTTTTGCATCATTTTATTTGAACTTATGCCCTTTATTTCTTTCTCACTTGCAGCATAAATTGGTAGAAGAATTAGCTTATCAACCATACTCAATATGGATATGAAGTCATTGAAAAGCATTTTTGTTCTTGAATATCTGTGCGGCTGAAAAATCATAAGAACTTTTTTTCTCTTGAAATGTTTTCTTAATGAAAATATTACTTGTTCTATTTCTTTTGGATGATGTCCATAATCATCTATGTGAGTAACTTCTTTGTTTTTTATTGTTAAGTTAAATCTTTCAAGCCTCCTTTCAACTCCAGAAAAAGATTTTAATGCAGATCTAATTGTCCTTATACTTATGCCCTCCTCTATGGCTACTGCAACTGCTGCTACTGCATTATAAATATTGTGTTTACCTTGAAGTGACAATCTTAACTTATGATCTTTATTTGTATCATTAATACTGACTTTAAAGTCAACATAATCAAAAAAATATTTTATTTCGCTTATTACAATATCACTTTTTTTGCTTTGTCCGAATGTAATTACTCGTCTTTTTATTTCTTTTAATATCTCCCTAGTGTTTAGATCATCAACGTTAGCAACAACATATCCAAAAAAAGGAATATTATCTGTGAAATCTATGAAAGCTTCTTTCAATTTATCAATATCACCGTTATAAGCCTCCAGGTGATCATCATCTATATTGGTTATTACAGATGAATCTGGATAGAAGCTTAAAAATGACTTATCACTTTCATCTGCTTCAAAAATAAAGAATTTTCCATCACCAAGACGTGAGTTACCTTCTGAGCTCAATATCTTCCCACCTATAACGTACGTTGGACTTAATAAAGCCTGATTGAAGATATGAGCTATAAGACTTGTTGTAGTTGTTTTACCGTGGCTCCCAGCAACGGCTATTCCTTGATAACCTCTTAAAATACCACTAAGCATCTCAGCTCTTGGGACAATAGGAATATTTTTCTTTTTTGCAGAAACAACCTCTACATTTGCTGAATCAATAGCAGAAGATAATACAATTAAATCTTTGTGATTAACATTCTCGCGTTTGTGAGAATAATTTATCGCCACTCCTGACATAGCCAGCTTATCAAGCTCCTTTGTTTTAAGAATGTCGGAACCTGATATAGTAAATCCTTTCTTATGAAGGATTGTAGCAATTCCTATCATTCCAGATCCTCCAATACCAATGAAATGAATATTTCTTATTCCTTTAAATTGCTGCATTATCTTTCTGTATTTCATCAAACATAATGGAGGCCGCCTTTGAGTGGTCAATTGGAGGATTTATCTTTTTCCAATCTGCATGAATCTTCTTATGGATTATATCTTCTAGAAGATTAGATAATTCTTCAAGTGGCTCTTTTTCCTGGAAGACCCTACCCTGATTATTTTTCTCATAAAAAAGTGCATTAAAGTATTGATGGTTATCAATTGATTGTGGCAATGGAATCATAATCATTCCTCTTCTCTTATGTGAAATCTCGCTAAGGGTTCCAGCTCCACACCTACAGATTACAAAATCACACCATTCAATATATTCATCTAAGTTATCTATGAATTCTTCAATTGATGCATTAACTGCATCACTATATTTTGAAACATTTTGGAGTTTATTTAGTCCGCACTGATGGATAACATTCAGTTTAATCTCTAATGCATTAATAGCGATAGGAATATTCTTATTGATGAAATCTGATCCCTGGCTTCCCCCAGTTATAAGAATATTGAGATTATCATTTTGCTGAAACTTAACTCCAGTTTTATTTTGAGTATTCGCAGGATTTCCGATAAAAAAATATTTTTCTTCATCGCTTATTGGAAAGGCGGTAAAAATCTTTTTAGCAAAGATGGACAGGATTCTATTTGAGGATCCAACTATTGAGTTTTGCTCATGCAAATATAAGTTTCTGAGTGTGACGATGCTAGCTAAACCAACTGGAACAGTTATGAATCCACCAAAACAAACTACTGAAGATATGTTCCTTGAAATGATAATTGATATGACTTTGTACAAAATTAGAGGTAGCTTAATTAAGAAAATAAATTTTTGACTTATGCTTTTTCCTCTAAAGCCATCTAAATCAAATCTAACAAATTCAATATTTTTACTTTTTGAAAATATTTTTTTTTCAAGATCAGTATTAGTTCCTAAAAATATGATTTTATTATTCTTTTGTAAGGCTTTTTTTGAGAAGCTTAGTGCAGGGAAAATATGTCCACCTGTTTTTGCAGCACAAACAATTATATTCTTCATTTATAGAACTTATTTTCGTTATTAATTCTTACAACTATAGCTATAAGACTCATCATTACAAGTAAACTAGTGCCGCCATAGCTAATAAATGGAAGAGTTAATCCTTTGGTTGGTAATAGTCCAATATTTACTCCAATATTTAAGATTACTTGAAGTGATATTAAAAACCCTATTCCAAAACATAGGTATCCCTGAAAAGGCCTAATTTTATTAAATGACTCAAAAGAAACCCTAAAAATACCTATCAATAAGAAAATATATAATGTAATCAAAGCAAGCCCTCCTACAATTCCTAGCTCCTCGACAAGAATCGCAAAAATGAAATCTGTATGTGCTTCTGGTAAAAAAAGATTCTTCTGAATACTATTTCCTAGTCCCAAGCCAATCCAGCCTCCCTGACCTAAACTTATTAAAGATTGAGCAAGTTGCCAACCACTGTCTTGAATATCTTCAAATGGATCAATAAAACTTAAGAGTCTTATCAGTCTATAAGGTTCTAAAAAAATTGCTATTGCACCAAGAATTGTAAAAAGTATTATCAAAATTAAAAATTGATAAAAAGATATCCCTGCAAAAAAAAGGAGTGCCATTACAATCAGACAGAGTATGGCCGTAGTGCCATAATCAGGCTGAATTAATATAAGAGAAGCAAAAAGAGTCAAAATAAATAGAGGTCTGGCAAAACCAGATGTTGAAGATATTTCTTCCAACCTTCTTACGCAATATCCAGAAATATAAATAAGCATGCAAAATTTAGCAACCTCCGAAGGCTGAATATTAATTGGTCCAAATCTTATCCATCTCAGGCTACCATTAACTTCAGTACCAACTCCGGGGAAAAAAAGTGCAATTAGTAAAATAAAAGATCCAATTAATAGCAGCCAATCAAATTTCTTTAATAAATCTGATGGGATTAGCAGAAAGAAACAAAAAATTACAAAGCCCAGTGAGATAAAAATTGCTTGTCTGGAAGCAAAGAAAAAAGGGTTGTCATAAATTGATTCTGCTCTGACCATGCTCGAAGATAGAACCATGATTTCTCCAAAAATGAGCAAGACTACAAATGTAAATAGAATCAAAAAATTATTTTTCTTAAATTCCAAAATTCTCCTCAATTAGTTTGTTGAATGCTAGGCCTCTTTCCTCAAAATTAAGATAGTCTTCTCCACTAGGATATCCTGGAGAAAAAAGGACATTTTGAATCCTAGCTTTAGAGATTTCTTTTAGAGCTGATTTAAGATCTTTACATTTAATCTTATTCTCATGCGTAACGCATGAGAATATCTCCTCTTTATGTTCACCACATATAAATACATGTCCGGGATTAGAAACCTTAATTTTTTTGTGCCCTTCTTTTTTTGGGCAACCCATCAATATCAAAGCATAGTCATCAAACATTTCATTGGCTTTTACTAAAGCAAACTCTAGTGAGTGAAAGTTAGTAGATTTTGAGTCATTAATGATATTTTGATTAATCTTTTCAAATCGAAATGGAAGATCTTTTAATTCTTTTATTTGTGGCGTCGATCCAGTGATGAATTTATATATTGTTTTTAAATCATCACTTTGGATGCTCTCATTGGCTTCTAATATTCTTTTTTTTGATCTTGTGTAGTCTTCTATAGTCTCGTGATAATCAAGATGATCACTTTCTATATTAAGCAAAATCCCATAATCAAGGCCAATACTTTCTACCTTATCTAACTGAAAACTAGAAAGCTCAATAATTGAAAACTTTTTACCATTATTCAAAACATCAAGAACTGGCTTGCCAATATTTCCAACAAGATTCACTGAATAATCTTCCTCTAGGAGCTGCATTAAGTGAAAACATGTAGTGCTTTTTCTATTAGTGCCTGTTATGCCTATCTTTATGGAGTTATCTTTCTCAAAAAAAATATCCATATCGGTAATTACATTCGAATATTTTTTAAGATATTTGAACTTCTCTTTTGACGCTGATGGGGTTACATAAATATTTTTATAAAATTTATTCTCAATTTTCGAATAAATTTTTGACGAATCATTATATAAAGAGTCAAATATATCAAAATCTTCACCTGAATTAGTAAGATACTTCTCAAATGACTTCCCAGTTACACCGTAACCATATATTAAAGATGGCATTAACTGTTACCTTAATTTAAGGGTTGCAAGTGCAACTAAAATTAAAACTAATGTGATTATCCAAAACCTGACTATAATTTTTGGTTCTGCCCATCCTTTGAGTTCAAAGTGATGATGAATAGGTGCCATTAGAAAAACTCTTTTTTGTCTTAATCTGTATGATGTAACTTGGATCATTACACTCAGGGTTTCAGCTATAAAAACTCCAGCCATAATTGCATAGACTATTTCATGTCTCAAAATTACAGCAAGAACTCCTAAAATTGCACCAAGAGTAAGTGATCCTACATCGCCCATAAAAACCTCTGCAGGGTATGAGTTATACCACAAGAAACCTATACCAGATCCAATGAGAGCCCCACAAAATACGATTAGCTCTCCAGCAATTTGTAAATGGGGTATAAACAAGTACTCTGCAATTAATTGGTTACCCATTGCATAAGCTATTAATCCAAGGCCACCTGCTATTAAGATTGTTGGCAATATTGCCAAGCCATCAAGACCATCTGTCAAATTTACTGCATTTGAAGATCCAACAATTACAAAAGAGCCAAACAAAATAAATGCAAGCATGCTCATTTCAAATATCCAGTCTTTATTAAAGAGAAGTATTAATGATATTTCAGCTGAATCCTCAGCGGTAAAGTATAAAAAACTAACAGCGGTAACAGAAACTAAAGTTTGAGTAAAAAGTTTTAGCCTTCCTGATAAACCCTTTGAGTCTCTGTGTTTTATTTTATAAAAGTCATCTAGAAAGCCTATGACCGTAAATCCTAAGGTTATAAATAAGCATACCCAAACATATCTATTGCCTAAGTCTGTCCACAATAATGTGGATATAAGTAAAGAAGAAATTATTAAAAGTCCGCCCATGGTTGGAGTGCCAGACTTTTCTTTATGAGAATCAGGACCTCTCTCAACCCCAAATTGTTTAAATTGCATCTTTGAAAGCCAGTTAATCAATTTTGGGCCCAAAAATATAGTTAATAATAATGCTGTAACTGTTCCTCCTATTGTTCTGACTGTTAGATATCTTAGAACATCAAAACCAGGGTCAACATCAACAAGAATGGTTCCTAAGTATTCAAACATTATATAAATCTCTCCATCTTCATTCCTCTTGATCCTTTTATTAAAACAATATCATTCTTTTTAATAAAATTAACCAAAAATTCTTTTAGCTCGTTTTCATCATTAAAATTATAGGATTTTTTTTGGAATCTTTTAGATGCTAGCTTTGAAAGCTCTCCAAACGTTATAAGCTTATCAATCTTAGCTTTATGTGCATATAAGCCAACGTCAATATGGTGTTTTTTTCTAAACCTACCCAACTCAAACATATCGCCAAAAATAAAGATTTTTCTACCTGAAAATTCTGATAAAACATCTAAACTTCTTTTAACTGATTCTGGGTTAGCATTATAAGTATCATCGATCAAAATTGATTTATTTTTCCACGAAAAGATTTGCTGTCTAGAGATAGAGCTAGACATATTTTTGAGGGACTTATGCATCATAGAAGCGCTCTCTCTAAGATCATTTAAACATGTGTAACATACCAAAATATTTTGAATATTATGTCTTCCCAAAAGTGATGATGAAATAGGTATGATTTTCGGTTTTTTCTTGTCCGCAATATTTTCAATAATATCAAAAGTCATTATCTTTTTAGTACTTAAAATTTTTTCATTAGCTGCAATAAATTTTTCAGGAACAGGGAGTACCTTTATTCCATTTGCCATTTTTTTCCATCTATGAAGAAATTTTTTATCATTTGGGACTATTAAGGTGCCACCTTTGCGGATATTCTTTATAAGCTCAGATTTTACTTTGAAAACACCTTCAACATTCTTAAGTTTTTCTAAATGAGAATTTCCAATATTTGTAATTATTCCAATATCAGGTTTTACTATTTTTGAAAGGTATTCAATATCTCCTTTTTTGGCTGCTCCAGCCTCTAGAACAATATACTTACTATCTTTATTTGCAGACATTAGACTTACAGGAAGACCAATCTCATTATTATAATTTTTTATAGTTGAAGAGCATTTAGGAAGAGATCTTGAAATAATTCTTGTTGTAGATGTTTTTCCATTACTTCCTGTTATTAATATCTTCTTACCTTGAAAATTAGATGCAATTTTTGATGAAATTTTTAAAAGAGCACTTCTTACACTTGAAACATAGATAACATTAGTTCTTTTTTTATAAGATTTATCTGAACATAAAACGGCTTTCGCCCCGAGAGAAAATGCTTTTTCAATAAATTTATTTCCATCAAAGTTTGGTCCTTTTAAAGCAATAAATAGTGAGTCTTTTTTTATGGTTCTCGTATCAATAGAAATATTTTTGAACTTAATATTTTTTCTTGATTGTAAGCCAAGATACTTTCTTACGTCATTTGTACTAGAAATAAATTTCATTAAAATTTTCTTTCTTTCCTTGAGCAATTGCCTTTTGCTAGGATTTCTAGTTTAGGATTTTTATTTTTTCCACCATCTTTACTCTTAAGCCAAATATCACCAAAAATTCTTCCTTTACCTGTATACCAATTTATTGAATTCGAAATACCATAATATTCAACCGTATAGTTCTCAAATAGCGGATGCTCATCCCCCAAACTCATTGATGATATTACTTCAATTCCGTTTTCTGTAATCTTTTTGCTCCAGTTAGCTTTTGGATTTATCCAAATTGGTGATGGATCAAAAGTATAATTAAGCTTAAGAAGATTATCACTATCATCGATTTCCCAATACTGAACAACTTGCAAAGACTCTTTTTGCCAATCATCTTTATCAAAGTTTGTTTTTGCTTTGTTAATAAGAAAAATAGATTGTTGAGTCTGAGTTGCTAAGTTCTTAAAAAAATCTAAGCCTTCCGATATAACTGTTTTTGAAATATCCCTATAGGTTACAGAAAATGATCCATCCAGCTCACAGATAATTTTTTTCTCAGAAAAGGAGAATGTTGAGAAAGATATCAGAAAAAATATAAAATATTTCATAAAATTTGCTCCACTACCTTTTGATCATTAAAAGGTATTTTAGTTCCTTTTATTTCTTGAAATTCTTCGTGTCCTTTTCCAAGAATTAATAAGATTTCATTTTCTTTAATTAACTCCAAACCAAGTTTTATTGCCTGCTTCCTATCTG
>Ga0209433_10000018_pt1 | contig 51315 bp, 19 predicted proteins | sample METZYME_5_50m_FD_187552 | JGI IMG/M metagenome (GOLD analysis project Ga0209433, IMG submission 187552) | Marine microbial communities from oxygen minimum zone in mesopelagic equatorial Pacific - METZYME_5_50m (SPAdes) (version 2) | ecosystem: Environmental > Aquatic > Marine > Oceanic | place...
TGCACCACCAGAGTAACCTACAGGTTTAATCCAATATGTCCCATCTCCTGCACTAGGATTTGCAGCAAGTATTTGCAATGCGTTTGCAGCAGGGTTTCCCGATGATGATCCAATAGTATTATCTAAAGTATCAATAGGATATCTGATAACAACAATACCATTACCACCATTTCCTGCTCGTCTATTTGGATAGCCAGCACCACCGCCACCTCCGCCAAATCCATTACCACCTGTACCACCGACAATAGTTCCTGCAGCGATACCGCCACCACCTAGTCCGCCAGGTATAACGTCATTAGTTGGGTTATTGCAGTTTGCTCCTGCACCACCACCCGCATAGAATTTATTCATTCCATCTATATCAAATAATAATCCATCTCCTCCATCTCCTCCACGGGGTGCTGATCCATCTTGCCCTTGTTGACCAGCTCCACCGCCACCGCCTCCACCCCAGTCGGGTGATGATGGTGTACAGTTACCACCAAAGTTTCCAAATCCTCCAGATGCAGAACTTGGTTGTAAACCTGGTTGACGTGTCCCAGAGTAAGGGTGACTTCCTCCACCACCACATCCTCCTGCACGTGCATTACCTCTATCGTTATTACCTCCTGCACCACCGCCACCGCCACCTAGGGCAGTAAATCCATTAAATGAACTATCTCCACCATTGTCACCTTTGGTGTCTTGGTTATAGTATCCAGATCCACCAGATCCTATAACAACTGGAAATGTTCCTACACTAACTGCTACTCCTGACTTATATACTAATCCTCCTGCACCACCGCCACCATTACTACAGTTACCGTCAGAACATCCTCCACCACCGCCACCACCGACGATCATGAAATCCATCTTTGCATCGTTCTGTGTTGCTTGAACATTGAACGTTCCAGAACTTGTAAACTTATGCACTCTAAACAAACCAAAGTCATATACTTGGTTACCACCACTGGCATTAACAGTTGCTTCGTCTAGTTTCTGCCACTTCTGACCATTCCAAACCTTCACTGCACCGATAGTAGAATCGTATGCTAGAAATCCTTGTGCTATACCACCTGTAGGTAAGTTGCTAGTGGCATAAGAAGGTAATTGGACACCCGCCCCTGCGTTAACTGTCCCGACATTCAGAGTTCCCATTTCACCTATGATTACTTTTACTAGTTATATTTAGCGAAAAACCTAATAAGGAAAAATTACCCAAAAAATTTTTTCTACATATTTGTAATTAAAAATCTTATTTTGAAACTACAACTACGTACAAACCATTCCACCACATCGCAGCATCTTCTGGATCGTTCAGTAGTTCTCTCTCATACAGTATCTTTAATCCATTGTAATCTAAGAATTGTTTTGTGACTTCTACATTCTTTTCTATGTTTGCATCATCAATCACCAGTGTGAATACATCCTGAGTAAAAGTCAACATGTTAGTAAAGAACTCTACCATTTTCATCTGATCATTATCACCATCATAGAATATAACATTGACATCATGTTTGAAATCCTTTTTACCTAATTGTGAGGAGTCACCATTTAAAACTTGTATATCAAAGTCTAATGTCTCTGTCGTAATATTTTCTTGTAAGTTTTTAACAAACGTATCTACGGTTACATTTTCTAATGATAGTGTAATATCTTCTCTAGCGGGTTGTAAGTTAGGTTGTGACCAGTTATCGTTTGCATATGCAGCAACCATGTCATTGTTTTGCACTGCAGCACAAAATGTAGACCCCGCATACACTCCTACTTCAAGATACACTGCACCTTCTTGTGAGCATAGATTATTAAGAAAGTGTCTAACTCTAGGTGATGTAAGTCCTTCTACATTATAATATGCACTAGGATCATTTGGATCATATGTTCTATGGTTTGACAGATATTTTCCTGAGTTATTAAATGCTTCTATACATGTCTCTACTTGTGGATGCATGACAAGTTCTGCCTTCTTCATGTGTGATTGCACTACTGCCTCACAATAATTACAATCCCAACAATCAAACTTACAGGTCTTTATTTTCTCTCTCCATAAGACTATTGGAGAATCTTTTATTTTTAATTGTTCTTGATATTTTTTATACTCAGGAAACATATACTCTTCCTTGTCTGCCCATCTACGTATGAGATCCATGCTTTCTTGCAATCTCATCATACTCTCTCTACCGTGCAGTTTAAATGTATCAATACCAAGTTCTTGCATCTCCACCCAATCTTCTCTCCATGGTGGTAGGTTTGCTTGCTTAAGATCTGCCTCTGGATGTTCTATGTCCCATGTAGAACAAGACACACGACTTATAGGACTAGCAAAGAATATGGGATCATCTTTAGTTCTAGTGCTATTATATTGATAATGTTCTGGCATGATAGGACATCCACCCCAACATGTCTCATTGACTAACATAGAAAGCATGATAGGTTTACCTATAAACTTGCAATAATCTTTTGCTTTCCTGATACGTAATAGTTGGTCACGATCTCTCATAAGATCACGATCTAAGTTTATATAATTAAATCCTGCTTCTGCTAGTGATACTATTTCATTAGGTCTAGTAACTTCTCTAAGTATTGTATTTTTAATAAACAATTCTGGAAACGCTGCCTGTATCTGTCCAGTAGAAACCCATGACGTATGTGGCAGTGTCACCACTCTAACTCCAGAGTTGTAGATAGGAGCAAACTCTTTTATCCACAAGTCTAGATTTTTTTGGTCTGGTCTAATCCATATATTATTAAAGGTTGCTGATAATGGTATGTCAGATTCTGATGAGATATAACATGCAGATTCTGTTAGTGCTTCTGGAGACAAAAAGGTATCCCCCATAGCGTCCTGATCAAAGGGAGGGATACGACATGTAAAATAAAGATCTAGTATATATTCTTTGTACTTTTTAAGAAACGGTAGAAAAGTAGATACTACAAAGTCTTCACTCAGTTTTGGATTTATCGGTAGACTGAAGACTCTTTTGTTCATTACCAGTTAGTTGTTCATAAAGTTTGAGATCCAACTTATCCTCAACACCATCAAATGTTGGAATACGTGGTGCAGACCCGTCAACCATCATCTTATCTATCTGAGGTTTTAGTTCGTTTTGGATCTTACCAATACCCGCGTTTAACAAACCAGAGTATTGCATGGCTATATTTAGTGTAGCATATTGATCATCTTCTCGCATCATTGCTATCGAGTCAAGGTTACCTACACCTATTCTACCTGTGCAGTATACATCCATTGCTGCCTGTTTACCCATACGAGCGATCCAATACTTTCTCTCTTCTTCTTCGTTATATTCTGCAGCTTCGATTAAGTCTTCCATAGACTTAAAGTTTTTATGTATCCATTGCATGAACGCATCTAACTCGTTGTTTGATTGATGCAATGTTATTTTAAATCTTCCGATGTCAAGTTTAAACTCATCAATATCACATTGGATAAGTCTTCTACTATATTCATCATCCTCTATTTCCAGTTTTGCTTCTAATGCTTCTATTCTTATTTTCTTTCTTTCTATGTCTAGAAAAAGTTTTTTCTTTTCGTGGTTACGTGTAGAAACTTCAATCAAGACTTGACGAAGTTTTCTTTTGTCAGTTACGTGGGAATTGACAACGAAATTTTTAATTTGTTCATGTGTCATTCCAAAGTCCATATTGTCCTCAACAAAGGACTCTATGGAATCAGATGATAATGTCATAGTTTAAAATTGTAAGCCTTGTTTTATAGGTAACGGTGTCCATCCATCTTCTTCGGTTTTTCCTAATTCAATTGCCTGTTGTTGTGGCATAGGAACTCCCAAATATTTTTCCCATAGAACGTTAAGTTCTTTTATTGTAGCACAATCTTTAAATTCTTGCTTGAGTGCAACCATTGCTCGGTAAAGTGCTGATACTTTATCTTTGAATGCTGCTTGTCCCTTAAGAACAGATTTTGCCATTTCTGCTACAGTAACACCTTTGATGGTAGCAAGATTATTTAGGAGAGGAGTCTCACCCTCTAAATTGTTTGCTTCCTGTATTTGTGTATCCCATAAGAACTGTTCAATCTTAGATTCTTCTGCTTTTAATGCTAAGAATTTTCTATCGTACTCATCCTCAATAATAAGTTTTGCACCAAGTTTCATAAACTCTATTGCTGCATCTATCCTTTCTTTTGGTAATACAATTTTTGTCTTAGGTCCTGTCTGTGATACTTTATACTCATCACTAGTTGATAGTGGGTCTTCATCTGTAACCTTAATCTCTGCACGAATCTCAGCAAAATGTTTTGTACCCCATCTTCCTAAAGATTCTGTAATCTCTTCATAAGAACCAGTTAATTTTACAAGTTCTCTCGTCCATTCTTCTTTAACAGAAAATACAACAAGTCCATACATATTCCACATAATGTCAATAGACTCTATTGTGTCAATAGAAGGGCAATGTCTAGCGACGTAATACTTACGTTTTTCTGTTCCCTCTAGTATTGCGAGAACCTCTGTATCTAGATTAATTCCGTCAGACATAATTACATTCCTGTGTATCCGTATTGTAGATTTCCGAATTCTACTCCTGCAGCAGACGCAGATCCACTGATGCCAGATCTATCCATTCTACTGTCTCTTGTGAAACTATGACTTGCATAGGTAAAGAGGTAACCATTGTTATTCTGGTTTCCATCATACTGTCCACAAATAAATCCAAACTCATTACCTGTGTGCATTGATTCCTCACCAGTAGTTATACCATTCTTACTTACAGATGCCATACGACCACCATTGTAAGAGTCTCTTAAATGCCAATCACAACTGGTTCTGTATCCTCCACAAGTATTCCAGTATGAGAAACCGTTTCTACTTGATAAGGTTTTGTTAGATCCGTCTGTGCCTGGCGAATCTGTCCAGTTAGTATATGATTCTGTAGAGAAGTTAAATGCGTATGCACCACCTTGTCTAATCCATCCTACTGTAGCACCTTGTCCACATGAAGGGTTGTTCTGTGATCCACTAGGGTTGTTTGTGGAGTTATTGCTTGCTTCGGTAGAAAGGTTGTATCTAACTGTACTACTACTGTTACTACCACCTCCATGAACATAAGCATACACAAAGTCTCTACCCATAGCAGAACATCTGTTTCTACTAGATGACATACTAGACGCAGCACCCGCATTGGATTCTGTGTTCATGTTTATCTTAGAAACATAACTTGATGTAGCATCCCAACTGTTACCTGTGGCAAAGATGTATGCATTCATGGTAGTGCTAGGTTTACCATCAATATATGCACCTGATTGTGCTGATAGATCTCCTAAGTTTGTTTGTGTAAATGTAGCATGAACAAGTCTGTTTACGTTTCTCCAAGACTGTGCTCCACGATATCCACAACAACTAAATCCTCTCGTTATATTAAATCCTGCCTTATATTTTCCTTGCGAAAATCCTGCTACACCAGATGCACCTTCTCCTGATGTATCCCAATATGCCGAACCAGATGTACCACCTGATCTAAGAACCGCACCTAAATTAGATGCTGTTTGTGTCGGAAGTGTGACAAATGGTGAACCATTCTGTAAAAGGTCACCACTAAAATCTATATTTCCAACAATTGATATGTTACCTTGAAACGATGCACCGCCAGTAGGAAATGATACGGTTCCAGAACCGTTTAAATTAGTGACTTCATCAACCTTAATTCTTGACGCCATTAGATGTGCACCTCTTCTACTTTTAATTTATCTTTATCTACTTTTACAAATAGATTGTGATCACATGCATGATTTATGATGCCCTGTAGATCAAATGATTCTTCATCAGGACAATTAAATTTATCTGGAGGAATAGCATAAAATTCTTCAAACACAACTTTATCTTTGCTGTCTTTCCATTGTAAAACATAACGGAAACATCCATTAGTCCCTAATACTTTTTTGTTTTTAATAACTGTTAACTTGATAGCATCATCATACTCTTTACTAGGCACGCTAGGAAGAGATGTTTCTTCACCAAAAATAGTTGTGTCAGAGTTAATCATTTTACGTAGTATGCTCCATAGTTGAAATAGTCACCACCAGAACTGTTCCAGAAAGCAGCGTTCTGATAGTTTGCACCATTACCGCCCCAGAAACTTCCAGACCAACATGCTCCATACCACCATGGTGCTCTGTTGTATAAGTTGGCACAGTTAGCACCATATACGTCTTGGTCTCTATCAGTAGTAGTAAAGTTGTATCCGTTATTAATATGATATGACCAAACGCCAGGTGTGCCTCCTAACTCTACGTTCAAGTTTGATTCACCAACCCAGTCATAGTTGGTTCCCCAACCAGTCCAAGTCCATCTTGCTCTCTTAGAGTGAGATCCAGTAGATCCTAATGGAACTGGAGATCCCGCAACGTAGAATACGACATTTCTTCCTACATTATTATTTGCTGCAATGTCATTCCAAGCATTTAATCCTGCCCAAAGTGTATATTGTTTAGGATCTCCAGATCCATATACACCACCATTAGCATACCATTGAGTAGAGGTTGCTGCCTGAGCATATGTCAATGCACCAATACTAACATTAAATGGATGACTTCCAACAAGACTCCATCCACCACCATCATATACTGTGTCAATCCATACTTGTTTAGGAGTACCACCAACTTGAACCCAATACCATCCTGTAGAAGGATTAGCAAGAGCAGTCATAACATCAGTTGCTTTTGCAAGTGCCTTTTCAGCAGAACTTCCGTCTGGTTTTTCTTCCCCTATCGCAATCCATTTTACTCCAGTATACGCTTCAAATCTACCTAACTCACTGTTCCAACCTATCTGTCCTATCTCACCCGAAGGTCTAGTAGATGTTGTCCATTCTGGTAATTTTATTGTGCCATCAATTCTTAGTTGATGACCATTAGGTAATCTAACATTATTAGCATAGGTTGATAAACCCTGTATATCGTGAACGTTAATTGTGCTCATTTATACTACACTCCAAGAACCACCGTTATTAACTGTTATGGTGACACCATTATTTATAGTGATAGGACCAGCGGACATACAGTTATCTCCGTTGTTAACACTAATGTTTTCATTAACACTATTACGGTTTCTCCTAAAGACTCCGTATGTATCAATCCATAACTTGTCTCCACCAGCTCTTAATACTGTTGACTTCTGACCAGATGATAGACCCTCAGATGCATTTATGTTAATACCATTTAACTGATTAACTTGGATACCATATGTTGTCTGTGATTGATCACTTCCTGAGTAAATTGTCCAAGTACCACTACCTGTAAGTGAACCAATACCAGTGTCATTATCACTTCTAAAGAAGTAGGCATCACCTGTTCTGAAGTATGTATGACTATTGTTAGAGAAGTAGAATCTGTCCTGACCACCATCATCTTGAATCCATACGTTAACTCTTCCTTGTAAGTATGGAAGACCTAATGCAGTATAACCATCAAGTAAATCTGCGTTAAGATTAGGACATACAGTTGTAGAAGTAACAGAGATTGGTGCAGTACCAGTTGCGATGCTAGATGAAATTTGTTTCTCAGTTCTTAATACTTCCTTGATTGTTACACCACCATCTCCTCTAAGATGCATACCCTCAATAGGTGTACCATTAGTATCAACTCTAAAACGAATAGCAGCAGAAGAATTAGCAAGACCAGTGTATACCTGATCAAAGTAGAAGTCTCCAACGCTATTGTCATAACGCATTAAGAAACCTTCACTTGTGCTATTTGCTTGACCAGTAAATCTAATCTGAGGATCAGCATTATTGTTAGTGCTAGATGTTCCTGCAGTAATTCTAAGTTCAGCAGTTGATCCACTATCACTGTAAAGGTGAAGTAGTGTGCTTGGATTATTTGCCTGATTACCAATACCTACACTCTCACCTCTCATTACTAGAGTGGTGTTAGTAGCACTGGTTCCATAATACATATAGGTTCCACTATATCCAAAGTATTTGGAGTCACTACCAAATCTTATAAAACCTTCAGATGATGAATTCTTACCTTGAATTGCTAATGTATTTGTAGCAGACTTACCAAGAGTAATACCATTGCCATCTGCAAGACTTAATGTTCCTGCACCGTTGTTAGTGAAGAAACCTTGATCACCATGAAGATCATTAACATATAAGTGTCCTGATGAGTCTCTACGTGCAATTGTGTTACCTGTAGCACCCGCAGACTGAACATAACCATCTAAGTAATGAGCGTCTAGTTGAGATGATATACCATCGTTTCCACTATGCCATACTGTGTTACCGTTAAAGGTAAAGTCTGCAGCGTTAAATCTGATTGTTCCATTACCATCTGTGCCATTACCACCAGAGACGATCATTTGAACGTCATAGTTTGGTGCCTGACCAGATGATCTAAAGTCTATTGTTGGTGTTGTAGATACTGTTGCTTTACCAATCTGTAACTTAGCACCATTTGCATTATCACGTAATCCAATAATTGTGCTAGATCCACCAGAGATCTTGTTAGATGATGATACTGTCCATTTTGTGCCAGGATTAGGACCGAAGACATATATGTTTGCGTTAGTGTTATTACCAACAAATGCTATCGTACCAGTTACAAGTGAATATATTTCACCAGTGCTATGTGTAAGTTCTTGAACACCACCAGATGAATCAACTACGATTGAACCAATGTTGTTTGTTGCACCTACGTCAGAGTAGATAGTGTAAGTTCCACCATTGTTGATGTTACCACCAACACCACTATTACAATGGAAATCAGGAATGTATAGTGTAAATTTATTACCTGTGTCATTAACAAAGAAGTTCTCAAAGACCATCTTGTTTTGACCAAGAACTTCTGGTAAGAACATGTCACCAATAGGTGCTGTGATACCACCACGTGTGTCACCTATGTTGTAACCTGTCTGATACCATAGACCTTGTTTTCCATCCATCTTGTCGGAATCAAGACCACTTCCTGCACCTTGATTAGATTCTGACCAGATCTTGAACCAGTTAGAGTAAACTGCAAGACCACCGCCATTACCTCTGATGTAAAGATTGTTATTATCTGTAAATCCTAATTGTGTAGAAGCATTACCTGTTGCTTCTCTTCTGTATGTTACGACACCATGTGTAGAACCACCATCATTAAGACCATCAGCACTGTTGTTTCTAAGTGCAGCAGCAACACCATTAGCTGCAGCAGCAGGAGCAGGGTTTGATGTGAGTGATGCAGTCTCGTTAAAGATTCTGTTTGCAGTGTCAGCAGTACCAGATATTGATATATTGTATGTGGTGTTTGCAAGTCTTGCGGGGTCTAATGTACCGAATACTATATTGTTTGCTGTCTGATAGAATGAACCATCGTTACCATCAAGTTTGTCAGCGTTAAGTTCAGATCCTGCACCTTGGTCAATAGAAACATTACCATTGTTGTCAATAATAAATCCACCTTGATCTTGGTTACCAACCGCTTGGTTCGTTACATCTTTTCTAAATCTGAATACACCGTAGTTACCATAAACAGAGGAACTTGCTGTTAGGTTATTACCTTTTCTAATATCAACTTCGATGTTACCATAGTAACGATTGATTGTTCCTTTATTAGCAGCAAGTATAGCACCGTTACCACCACCAAGTTCACTTGGTATTACAACTGAGAAATCACCTGTGTATCCTGTACCTGAGTCAGTAACAGTTGCAGATGTAATAGTTCCGCCAGATACAATATATGTTGCACGAGCAACGTTGTCACTACTAATGGATATGTTACCACCGTCCATCGGTATGTTCTGGTAAGTTCCGTTTGTATATCCTGTACCACCGTTAGTAATTGTAATCGTGTCAATGTAACTACTATCTGATAGAGAACCACCAATAACCATTGCATCTTGTGTAGTAGCTCTGATTGCTTGTAATGCATACTCCCATGATGAGTCACCACGTAAGAAACTGAATGAGTTTGCAGCACCTTTACTTGCTAATCTTTCTGGGTCAATGATACCCGCAACAATGTTAGAAGCATCAATGTTTGTTGATGTTAACTGTGTCCAGTTTGCAGCGTTAGATGCAGATGTATTGATAACTCTGGAAAGGTCAATGATTCTCTTCCTTGCCATGTTACCACTATTGGTTCCACTAGAAGGTGAAGTTACAGAATACTGATTAGAGTTAATAAGTGATATGGTGTAGAAACCATCAGACGCACCACCACTTGTAAAGTCAATAAACGCTAGTGCAGCGTTAGATAAACCGTGTGAGTTTTCAGTGATAGTAATTGTAGTGCCACTTTGACTGTAAGTACCTGTGCCTTCATTGACTAAACCTTGATCTAGTATAAAGTCACCCGCGTCAAACTTAATATTATTTGCAATCGCAATACTTACACGTGCTTCTATTTGTGCAACAACAATCGCTGTAGTTCCAGATGACACTGCTGCTTGAACAGTTGGTTGAGTGTAGTAACCTTTACCACCATTTGTGATAGTAACTTTAGTTACTGATCCGTTAACAACGTTTGCTGTAGCAACTGCTTGAACACCATTTACTGTGTCATCAGGTGCAGAGATTGTAAGAGGGAAGTCTCCAGTGTAACTATCACCCGCATTTGAGATTACGAAGTTGAATATTGTTCCATCATTGTAATCACTTACAGTACCACGAGCAGTTGTAGAACTACCAACAATAATATCACCATTGCTAAATGTAAATGCATTGTTGGGAGTAAATGCTAAGAACTGAGATTCTAAATCATTCTCAAGAATATATGATATTGCAACACCCTGTGTCTTGAACTGATGAGTTCCAGAACCTTGAGATAATAAATCAATTGCTTGTCCACCACTAGCATTAGATTCAGTAGTAGCAAGTTTGATGGTATTGTCATCTACCTTAATAACATAGTAATCTACACCAGTTCCTAATCCACCTATTGCAGATGTTCCTTGTGTATATGTTAATAGATCACCAGTATTGGTTCCATGTGATGCAATTGTAATCTGATCATTAGATGTATTGACTGATGCAGATGCAACGTTGAATGTTGTTGCTGTTGTTTCAATCGCAATGTCACCCGCGTTAGCATCTTCGATAGCAAGTCTCTCTGCTGTAGATGCAACAGATGTAATATTAAATGGACGTAATGCAGGAATCTGGTCAATGTTAATCTTACCAGATGATGTTAACTGAACAAGAGCAGATGGAACTGCGTTTGTAGAGTATGGTTGGTTGAGGTAAGGTCCTAAGTTGTTTGAAATATAATCTCTAACTGATGCCTGTGTAGGTAGTAAACTATCGGATGCAAATGTTCCACCTAAGTTATCATCTTGTGAGAATCCTGTAATTGTGATGTCACCACCAACAATCTTAATAGATGATAGTTCAGAGATACTAACTGTTCCAACGAAACTGATAGCACCAGTTCTGTTGAAGATCGTAACAAAGTTACCAACTTTAAAGTCACCAAACTCGTTAGTTCCTGATGTATAAACTTGTCCGAATGATTGTTCTGCTGCCTCAAATGCAGTTCCCTGTCCAACACCACCGTTCTGTGGTAACGCAGCGTAGGTATTACCTGATCCTGCATATTCCCAAGTGTGTGATGATGAGTTAACAACAGATGGTCTGTGGAATCTAATTGTCTTATTAAGAAGATTGCTTAATGGTAAACTTCCTGCAGCAAATGATGGATCATTACTTGATTGATAACGGTTACTTCCATCAGAGAAGTCCATTGCACGGTTAGTTGTTATCTTAGCAACAATCTGTGTGCCAGGTGTACCAGAAATAACTTCTGTTTCTAGAATAATGTGCTCAACAGCAGGGTCGGAAGATGTGTAACCATCAATCTTGATGATATAATCTTCAATAGGTATACCTGTTAGTGTTGTACCAGATACCTGTATAACCTGTCTTCCTGTAGGAACTCCATTACCATCCGTGTCATCTGTAATAGAATCAATAACACCAACGTCAAATGAATATGCCTCTGCCCTAAATCCTGTTGCTCTTAGAGCAAATGTTCCGAAGTTAGATGCTGAGTTAGTAACTGATGCATAACCACCAGACTGACATAAGATACCATCTTGACAGAAGATAGCAAACACTGACACCAACTGGGTGTAACCATCATTGGTGACGTTATATGCAGTACCACCAAAACATATAATGGTGAATGCGTTCGCAACCATGGATTTACCCTGTGGGTCAAACTGTGCAACAGTAGCACCTTGTGCATTCTGTTTTAAGCCAGGTCTAGGAACGTTAGGTGTAGCAACTTTAGCACCGTCAATCTCACAACCAGAACCACCAAGGAATGATATAAGTGAAGAGTTCTGGATATATGGTGATGCTTCAATAACTGGAAGATCTAGGAATGTACTTACAAGTGGGAATGAATATTTGCTTTGATCTTGTTCTGTAATCAGAGGATCAGGATTTGTTACTGTTCCACCATACGCATTACCACTAGACAATACGTTATCAAGAATACCCCAGTTTGTAACTAATGCAGATACAACGTTAGCACACTCAGGTGCGGATGAGTCTACAGTAATAGAACCATTTGATCTAGGTGCTATTTGTGAGAATTGTCCCACTTCTAAATTATTTCTTATTGCGTCTATTGCTAATTCTTTTGCTGCAGCAAATATTGCACGGGTATATGTGACTTCAGTTGCAACGTGTTGAACACCACTAGCACCAGAAATGTATAAGTTTGCTGCCTCGACAATCTTAGAGTTACCGCCATAACGCAAGTCATACTGGAATGCTCTGGTAATCTTAACAACGTCATCAATACATTGTTGATCGCCAGGTGCAGTTGTTCTTGTTACACCTGATACAGATCCTGCTGTAGTACCACTTCCTAACGCTGTTGTAACAGTGTCAAAGAAGGTTGTAATTGATGAGATAACGTTTGCACAAGAAGGAGTTGTTGCAACTGTTCTAGTCGCATGTGACATGTTATCGTTAGCGATAGCAGTGTCAATAATTGTGAAGAATCCATCTACTAGATTTGATTCTACAGATGTTCCTTTATTGACGTTATCAGTAACCTGAGTAAATCCATGATTACCCTCTACTGTAACAGTTTGACTCTCTAAAACTTGTTTTGCAATTGTGTTGACTAATGCAAATACAGCACGTGATTCTGTCTCCTCTCCATCTAAGAAAGTAGAGTTTGTATATAATTCAGCAGCATCATAAACTTGCTCGTTACCACCATATGCTAGGTTGTATACAACAGTACGTAATACATCTAGAGCGTCATCAATACAGTTTTGATTTCCGCCAGGCACATTATGTGATGGGTTATCTATGTTGTATTGTTGAACTGCCTCAAATGCAATGAACTCAAGGTTCTTTTGTATAAGAGTTGCAGCGTCACGACGAACTGTTCCTGCACCTGTGTCTAAGGTTGCATTATGATAATACTGTAATTTTGTAGCATAGGTTGATCTGTATATTGGTAGATTTCTTCCTGCTAAGATACAAGCATCTTTTGCATTGTTGAATACCTCTACGTAACGATCTCTAGTTAATGAGAAACCAGGATCAATATAGAATTTTGCTTGATCGTATACTCTATCATTACCACCCCACTTGAGGTTATGTGCTACACATTTTTGTATAAAGTCTCTGACGTCATCGTAACATGCTGTGCTTCCTGTGGGAATAGTATAACCACTATTATTAGCAAGCATCTTATTGACTGCATAGTCTGCAATCATGTCTGCGTTACCAAATAGTAACTCAGCAACATCACCATACTTGTTATCTTGTGGAAGACTGTTAGGTGTTCTAAATGGTTTTTGTAGATCTGTAAATGTACCGCCAGTTCCAGATTGTCCTGCAGCAGCAGTTGACCCAAGATCTATTGAGAACTCTCTGTCATCATAAATGTCTGCAAGACCATGAGTTCCATTTACAGTAGCGTTACCAGATCCTGTAATAGTTACTTGAGATGTTAATGCTTTTTTAACTGAGTTAGTTCCTGCACTTACAAAGTAATGTGTTGAGGTATCAGATGATATACCAACATCAACGGTAAATGTATTGGTTGTTTTTGATTTAATTTTTAACCACTTATCAAATGCAGGGTCACCACCTCTAGGATAAGGATGTTGTGTTGCACGAGAGTCGGTGTCGCACTCCATTACGATTGCACCCGCATCAAACTTAATTAGATCTCCTACTTGGAATCCATGACCATTGATAGTTACTACAAAGTTACCGTTGCCAGGTGTGTACGATGCATTGGTAGGTGTGTGTTGACTGAAACTAGGATATAAGTTATGTCCTTTCTGAATCTTGATTGTTGCAGTTTCACCACTTACTGACCATTCTGTAATGCTCCTTGCTACTGTATCTGAGGTTTGTCCAAAGTTTGTTCCACCAATAGTAAGTGCGTTATTACGAGTAAGGGATGATTCATAATAATATTTGACATATGCTGTTGCTTCCTGTGCAATAAACTCTTGGTTATTCTTAATATTTTCAGCACCATCTCTAAATCTGTCATCTTGATTGATGGCAGTAAATCCATAAGGTGAGTTACGTAGAGATGCTAGAACATAGTTGTTAGAACCAACAACAGACTGGTCACCAGTTGGGTTAATAGAAGCACCAATCTCGGATATGTTTGCTCTTACAACAAACTGTAGTGAGAAACCGTCAGCACGTTCTATACGATGTGTAATATATTTTCTACCATTAAGATCTTCTAAGTTGTTAAGAATAGAGACGCCAGTTCCAGAAGATGTTGTTACATCACTAGCAGTATCAATATTTGCTTGCTTTAAGACAAATGTGATTGTAGTATTAGAACTATTGTATCTTGCATGACCTAAACCTAAATCTGAGTTATTAGGTAATGTTGGAGTACCAGACCCTACAGTAAATGAATTGATGTGATATGTTTTACTGAATCTAGAATCCGCACCAGTAAAGTTAAATGTGATACCAGCTTCACCTAGTGTCTGCCAATTTCCAAACAGTGCACTAGTAAGAGAGTTATCTACACCTGTAACTGTAACGGTGATTAAACCACCACTGATAGTGTAACTGCTGTTAGTAGATGTACCAAAATTTAAAGCACTATTTTGGAAACCGTAGATATTAACTTCTTGTCCAACTTCATAATCATGGAAATCAGATGATGCAGCAGAAGTTGCTAAAGTAAAGATAGGACCGTTATAGGTTGCTATAGTGTTTAATGAAGTGTCAATAGTAGTAATTGACAATAATTTATTCTGTAAATCAAATCTATGGAATCCTTTTCCTGCAGATGTTAGAGGTAATGTTACTGGATTGTCAGCACCTGATGCATCTTTTTGAGTTGCGTTAGCAGCAGATGATGCAAGTCTAAACCAGTTATTACTTTCTTTGTATACAAAGTATGCAGTACCGTCAACAAGACCACCGATGCCACCCATCTTGCTTTCACGATAGACAACACCATCTCCAGTTATAAACTGATGATTTGTAACATAGATGTGATTGTCTTCAAACATCACATTACCAGTTGTCAACTGGTGGAACTTAGTATCAGGAGACACACCTGTAAGATCTTTTTTACCCTGAGTTATGCTAGTGTTAGCAATAGCATTTACCTCTAGATCGTATAATTCAATAGTATCGTTATCTACCTTTCTTACCCAATAACGTGTGCCATCAATTAAACCTGGCAATGGATTTGTATTCTCATCCTTTTCATACAATACGTTATCACCAGTTACAAAACCGTGTGCAGTAATTGTAATTCTATCTGTTGTTGTATCAACTCTTGTAGAGTCAGCAGAGAAAGATACTGTTTCTCTCTCACTGTCAATAGTGTGCTGATAGATCTGGTTAGAGATTGTCTCAAGTTCTGGTCTTAATGACTCAGCATCTACAACGTCAAATCTTTGTGACACACTAGGATTATTAATGTCAGTAATAATATTTGCTGCTACAGCATCATAGAATATTTTCTCAGCGTCTTGGAATACATCATTTACACCAGATGTAACCAATATTGTCACACTACCAGTTGAGTATGGTGATGCTACAGGACCTGTGAAATTGACTCCTTGAATTGTACCGAGTGTACCAGATGATCCACCTTGTACAAAGTAACCTACTTGTAAGGTTGTATTATTACCTGTGTGGTTGTTAAATGTAACACTAAAGATGTTATCACCACGGAATTTATCGCCAGGTACTGAAGGAATTTGTTCTACTTCTGGTTCGTAATATAATCTTTGTTTGTCATCGAACACAAACGCAAATTTCCAAGTATGAATTACTGTACTTTGTGGGTCTGATGCGTTCTGTAATGCGTCTCTGAATACAACACCGAAGATGTATGTTTCGTTAGACGCCTTGATCATGTGACGATCTTGGTTAGCTGGTCTAAGAATTACTCGTCTTAAGTTGTCACCAACAAGTGAACAGTTTCTAGGTAGTGATATTGGGTTATCTTCTAGATACTCACCACCAGATACAATAATAGTTACGTATTCATCACTTGCATCAGGTGTTGCTTTCTGCAAACCATATGCAATCTGTGCTGCTTTCTTAACAGTTTTTACTGGTCTTGCAGCTGAACGACCATCATTTTCATCACTACCGATAGTTTGTGATACATATACACGACCACCAGTGTCATTAGTAGCAACTTTATATACAAAGTCAGTGGTAGCAACCCTTCTAGACTGATCACTTAGAGGTGGTGTGTCCGCTTGTGGGAAGAATGTTGTGCCAAAAGTAGGACTTGTGACGTCTGTATCTTCAAAGTTGACAAGGTTTGGAGCACGAAGATTCAACGCAGGGTTGATGATCGTGTCAATATCAAGGTTTGTAACCTGTGCAGTATCAGAAATGATAGAACGAGTCGTTCTAATCTGTCCTTCTACGTCTAGCTCAAACTGAGGATCGTTAGTATTGATACCAACCCTAACGTTTTCCTGTGCATTTTTATCAATGTATATTGCATCTTTCTCTAGAGAACCAGTTCCTACTGAGATTTCTAGTGTCTCATCTCCTTGAATACTTAATGAACGAACTCTTTTATATGCTAGAGTCGCACCCGCTGTAATTACACTATTTGCTGAACCTACAAAACTTAAATTATCATCATCTACCTTAGTTACTACATACTCTCCATCTACCTCACCACCACTTGTGAAGTCAATGTAAAATTTATCTGTCCCTACAATACCATGAGCAACCGAAACGATATTACCCACACCCGCTGCAGTTCTACTGTACGTGGCGTTAGTCCAATTTCCTGTCGCTTTAGTCCCGCTAGCTTCAATTCGCTGTTGGTCAGTATTAATCTGAAAACTCATTTCGTTCCTTAAAGGTTATGTAACAACGGTTAATTCTAAATTCCCAACCCACTTAACTGTAGATGAGGTTGTCACACTTGATACTTGGAAAGTAAAGAATGGTGACCCACCGATTGTTATAGCTGCGGGAACTACATTCCAAGTTTCCTGACCTGGTGGATTGTTCCTAACAATTATCTTCCTTTCAGAAGCAACTGTAGGAGTTCCAGTAGATGAGGTAGTAATTACAAGGTCAAATTTTACTGCATAAACATATATATTGGTCGTTGTCTCTTGCCCAAATATAGTTCCACTTGCAAAAGCAACGGAGTCGTTTGCTAATGGTGGTGTGTTTCCTGCAAGAGGTGTTGTACCATCTAATGATAACTGCTGTGTGTTATTAGCAGCATCGGTTTGCCTTTTAAGAATAAAGATATCTTTGTTTGCATCGGTGAAATGATCACTCACCATGTGCATTGCTGAGATGTTTTTCAGAGCTCTGGAAGTATTCAATACTTCAGTAGAATCTACTGCGTATCCTCCTATAGATGAAAAATTCTTAATCGGCATGGTCTTAGATTACCTAGATGTTATTTATACCTTGACCTTAGTAGTTGTGAATCTACCAGTGAAGTTTGATGATGATGTAGCAGCACTAGATTTTGCTAGTGAGATAGTCACGTTACTACCGACAACACTAATCGTCGCATCCATCAAATTATTGTCAGAAGTTACTGAGTTAGTGACTGTAGAATGTGCAGTAGTTCCGTTAGATGCACATACAGTTGTAACCTCAAGCATGTGAACTTTATTGTCATCACTCTCGATGGTTATGAGTGTCTTTGCTCCTTTATATTCATTTCTATCGAATTGAATAATAGATGAAGTTGATGGGAACGATGCTAACTGACCACCTTCTACACGACAGTCATCCAACTCCATGAATGTTGCAGTAGAATCAAATACTGTCAAATAACTTTCTGTATTTGTTGCCCAACCTCTATTAATCTTCCATGCTGTCTCTGATCCATTAGCATCTATAGCAAGGAATGACTTACCATCTGTTCTAGTTACAAAATCCTGAGCAACAATATCCATTCTAGCGAATGGTGCTGATGGACTACTGATAGTTGCAACTGGGAATGATATGTCATCGGTAACTGGAGTTCCACCTATTAAGTTTCCTGCAATTGTGATAATCTCACCAACCTCATATCCAGTTCCACCAGATACGATTGTTACAGTTGATATACCACCACTTCCATTAGTAACAACAGTGAATGTTGCTCCTGTTCCTTCAAAGTTTGATGTGGATGCTACAGCAGTATATGTTGCTGATGCTCCATAATTATTTCCATTAGATGTTACTGATCCTATAGTTGCTACGACACCCTGTTGTGGAACTTGTCTAAGTCTTAAACCAGATGTAGCACCATCACATATCTCAAAATCTTTCTTATCTCTAAACTTAGCAATAGATGTTCCACCACGTTGGATATCTACTGGGTCTTGAGATGATGTAACACCATCAATTCTTAAAGTTCCTTGAACATCAAATGTTTTAGCAGATCTAAGTATAAACTTACTTTGAGATATACTTAATGAATTAACACCAGTATTAAAGAATTCAAATGTGTCTTCGTCAGCACCAGGCGATGACTCGGTTAATACAAATGTATCTTGGTCAACGTCACGAACACCACCAAGAGATACAAAGTCATTTCCATTGAAACCTTCAAACTGTAACTGTGTGGTATTAAATCTGATAGCACCTGTAATACGATCTAATGTATTAGGACGTTGGTTTGTAGTTCCTGCAGGAATTACAAGAGATCCAGTTGTGTCACATAATACATCGAACCCTCCGCCTGGTTTCAATACAACACCAGAACCATCTATGTCACTAACTGTAACTGATACACCTGTACCACCACCCACTGCAGCGATTGTAATTGTATCTCCAACTTTATAATTTTGACCCTTATCATATACAACAACTGATGAGAATGTTCCAGATGCAACGGTTACATCAACTGTCAATCCAGTTCCACTTCCACCTGTAGTTGCAGTTTGTGTGTATGCTCCATCTGTATATCCAGATCCAGTTCCTGTGACTGACAATGTAAGAACCTGACCAAATGATCTAGTTGATGTTGCACTATTATTGCTTACAACGTTTTGTCTAATACGTAACTTACCCGCATCTAAGTTTCCTAAGAATGTGGCAGTTCCTGTTCCAGTATCTATTGATACAACATCTGATGTTCCATCTGTAATCTTGAAGTCAACGTTTGCACCACCTTTAAATGTAAAGTCTCCTTCACCTTTGGTGTCAAAATTAAGTGGTACGTTAATATCTGATCCACCTGTACCAATGGTATTTGTACCATCAATGAATAGATTAGATGTAGCACTTCCTAATTCTAATTTGCTTGTAGCGGTATCAACTACAAAGAATGGATTTGTTTCAGTTATATCTGAGTCAAGTTTTAATCCTGTAAAGTATAAACCACTAGAATCTATTTTACCTGTTTGGGTTCCTGCAATACTAACACCAACAATATCTGCACCTTCTCTGAATAAACCAGTTGAGGTGGAGTTATCAAATGATATACTAGGTGCTGCAGCACTTCCATCTGTAACTTTTAGAGATGTTTGTGCTATTGAACTGGTTCCACCAGATATTTGAACACCCGCACTTGCAGTGAATACTCCAGAAACACCAAGAGTATCACCAACTGAAAGTCCTTGAGTTACCGATACATTACCACTAAATGCTCCAGTTACCGCTGTAATAACACCAGAAGAACTTACGTTCCAGTTTGGTGTTTGTAACTGTCCATTTTTGTTTATAGTTACTTGTTCAGCAGCAGTTGCACCTAATGTTAATAGACCTTCTTGACTTAATTCTAATCCTTTCTCGGATGCAATACTTGCAATGCTAAGAGCTAATCCATTTCCTTGAACAGAACCAGGTGATCCAACTTCTCCTATTATTAATGTATCTGCTAATTCGTAAGCACCACCTGGATCACCAACTGATACTGCAGTTGCAAAACCAACAGCATTAATTGTAAATTGGAATCCACCTCCACCTCCACCACCAACTGTGGAGTCATCAACACTCAATACCTCTCCTACAAGGTAACCTTCACCAGTTAACGATATGTTTGTAACAGATGATACACCTGTATTGTTTGATTGTAAAGTATACTCGAATCCACTACCAGTACCGCCAATATCATCTTGATCTGCTACTAATGTATGTCCTACTGAATAATTACCGCCAGTTCCCTGTGAAGAAATCTCAACAACAGTTACTGAACCACCCGCAATGGTAATGTTTGCTGACATACCAACACCAGATTGTCCTGCAGTACCTGTAGTGTATGTAATTACACCACCCTCACCCATGACAGTTCCATGAACTGTACATTGATATGTGCCTGATGATGTAGTAGAGGATACAGAACCAACAACTACCTCAAAATATGAACCAGCTGTACCTGGCGTTCTATATTGTCTAGTTGTAATTCCTTGTGCAGCACTGAATGCTAGAGGGTGATTAGTGTTTGAAGCATCAGATGTATCAAAACGATATGTATTGTCATCTACAAGTGTGAAACTTCCTGCTTCATTACCATTAATAAAGTATCTGTTAACGACTCCAGTTACTAATTCTAGAGTTCCACTTGCTCCTGCACCATTTGAGATAGTATCTGTTTGAGCATCTTGGAATACTCCTGTTACATTGCTAAGATATAAGTAATCAGCACCGACAAATGATACGGTACCTGTAGCATTTGATACAGAACCTGTAACCGTATTTCCTACTGCAAATGTTCCTGTAATACTTGAGAGTTCTAATCTAGCTCTATCTGCAACTGTAACTGTAAATGTTGTGGTTGGAGGGTTTCTAAACTCAATGGATACTGGAGTTTCACCTGTGTCTGTGTATCCAGTTCCTGCGTTAGTAATTGTTCCAGAAAAACCAGGTATGGTAATATTTGCTGTTGCTCCTATTCCATTTCCTGTAGTTGTAAATGCAACGTTATTATAAGTTCCTGCAGTATATCCAGATCCTGATGCAGTTATTGTTCCAGATAATGATTGTACATCTAACTGTGCGGTTCCACCAGATCCTGCACCTCCCACAAATGTAATTGTAGGTGCTGCCTCATATCCACTTCCTGCAGTGTCAAGAGCAATTGATCCAATTCTACCTGTCTTTTCATCTAGTACAGAACTTATAACAGCTTCAACTAAGTTTTCTCCTGCAACTGGTTCGGGTGTAAGTTTTATAGTTGGGTTTGATCTATATCCTAAACCTTGTGAATCTAAATTTATAGACGCAATAGCAAATCCTAAAGTCGCAGTTGCAGCTGCACCTGATCCTGTGGTATCTCCAGTTCCTGGCGTAATTGTTACTGTTGGAGTAGCAGTATTGGCATAAGTTCCACCTGTGCCTACGATAATGGCGTCAAGATTTTGACCCATTGTAACTGATAAGTTTTCGCCAGATCCACCTGAGTCGGTAATCGTAATTATTGGTGCACCAGTATATCCAGTTCCACTATTTGTGATTGTGAGACTAGTAATTGCATCTCCCGTAATATTTACGTTTGCTGTAGCAGTAACACCTTGGAAGAACATGTTACCAGAACCAGCTCCAGTTATATTAACAGCAGTTCCATTGTTAGCGTTTGACTCTGATGATGCAACTTTAAAGTTATTTCCATCTACACGAATAGCATAATAAGTTCCTGCAGCAAGACCTGTAGGTGCTACAGCGTTTGAGTCTAATGTTGTTGTATCTAAGGATATTTGTTGTCCAGTCTCAAATGGGTGATTATCAATATTGATACTATCGTTTGCTATGTCAACGGTAGAAACTCCACCTACAAATGTTTGTTCTGGAGGAGCAGCAAAAGCAGCAGTTGGTGATACAAAACCACTACCACCCGCATCTACTGTTACAGCAATAACTCTTTGCCCAGAACTTAATTGAGCAGTTCCTGCACCACTACCTGTACCAGAGAGAGTAACGTCTGGAACTGCAGTGTATGACATGTTACCTCTATTGGTAACTGTAAATTTCTTAATCTCACCAGTTGTAGCAATTGTTGCTGTTGCTGTTGCAATTGTGTTTGGATTTGATGTAAGTTCAACGGTATGAGATCCACCAACGTATCCGTTTCCTGCACTATCAAGATTTAATGAACCTAAACCATTTTTAAATACGATAAATGCTCTGGATGAGAAGTTTGCTGCTTCAGACGAACCAAACAATAAACTATCAGAAAAACCTCTAACTCTTAGAGCACCTTGAACAGAACTACCAAAAGCAATTGACTTATTAACGTCAAAGAATACTGCCTCTTTTACGATTGTCTCAGCGTTAACAACAAAGTCTTCTTGACCAGAAGGGTCAACGATAACCTGACCTGTAGTAGATGTAAGACTGTTACCCGCAATTCTTAAATTACCAGTCTCAATAAACGCAGGGAATATATTAGTTGTTCCAGTTGAGTCACTTAATGTGATGTTTGCAGCAGACTGAGCTGTTGATGTAGCAGCAAATGATACATTACCTGTCTCTTGGTCTACAGAAAATGCATCGCCAACACGGAAGTCACCGTCTTGGTCTGTAGATGAAAATAATACTTTACCACTATTAAGTTCTTCTACCTCATTATTCTGAACTGCAAGTGATGGGTCATTCGTAAAGTCTGCACCAGAACCAACATAACCAAAGTTATGTGCAGTCAATATAAGTTTTACACCAGAACCATCTGCCTGTACACCTTTTTGTCCGTATACACATGCAGATGCAACTGAACGCATTTCTGCACCAAACGCAGAATAGTCAGCAGTGATAACAGATGTAGCAGTATCACCACCACTAGATCTAATATCAGATGTTCCACCAGAGACGTCTGTAAAGGTCGTAGAGGCGTCTGTACCGTTAGCATGGAGCAATAGTACTGTATTGATATCTGAACCATACTCACTTGTTGTTGGAGTAAATCCTGCAGTAAAACGAGCAGAACCTTTACTGATTCTTACTTCATCAACATGTCCGTTAAATGCTTGTGTAGGACTTGCTTGATAATCAGAACCTATGATAACAGGTTTTGTTGATCCGTAATCATTAGAGTCTGTATATGTGCCTAACTCAGTTCCATCTAAGAATAATTTTGTTGTACCACCACTTCTTGCTACTGCAACATGATAGAATGTGCCTGTTGCTAATGTACCACCACTAATTTGTGATGTATTTCCTACTGCATAATGTAATGTAGTTCCATCAAGATACATTGTAGGTGCTGTATCTGTAGCAGAATTATCTCTAAGATCAAATATCCTCTGTACACCTGATACACTGCCAGGTCTTATGAATGCTTCTAGACACCAGTTCGCTGTACCAAATCCAAAGTCTTCGTCACTTGGAACTTTTACGTTATCCTCAGTTCCGTCTAATAGTATGGATGCTGTGCCAAACTTTTTCTGTGCTGTATCTAACTGTGAGTCACCAAATCTACTTAATACCTTAACTGGTTTATTGACAGTTGTAAATTCACCAGTTCCTTTTCCTGTAATGAATACATATGTACCATCATTGCTTGCAACCACACCTCGTGCAACCGCTTTCTTATAAGTGACGTTACCAGTTGTTGTGCCAGATGCAGAACTGTCTGTATATGTAAAAGTATTGTTATCTACTTTTGTAATCTGATAGAAGTTATCAGTTCCTGCACCACTAATATGATCTGCATAGATGTAGTCATTAGTTGATAGACCATGTGCAGTTCTTGTCAGTGTAATTGTAGCACTAGATCTTGCATAAGTTCCTGACTGGAAACTATTTTCTAATTGATATGCAACCTCAGATGTAGAGAATGTTCCACTAACACCACCTAGTTTCAATCTAGTATTACCAGAACCAGATTTACCAGTTGTACCTTGAACACCTTGAATACCGATAGATGCAAAATAGTTGAAGCAATTCAACCACTCTACACGCATACCATTAGTAATCTTTACACCAACCTGATTAGGTGTAATGAATGTACACTCATTGAATAATACAGAACTATGCTGTGATGCAGATGCAACATTTGCACCATCTAATAGAGCACCACGTCCTGCATCTCCCTGTGCATATCCATAAGGATCTGAACCAGATACTACACTACCTTTTGTTAATACAGTAATTCTCTCAACATAAGGACTCTGTGTAGAGTTCATGTTTGATACTACAACAAAAGCATATCCTTTATCGTTGCCACTGTCGTAGAAAAAATCTTTGATTGTTAAGTCTGAGATATGTGCATCACCAGACAATATAAATGCATTATTATTATTTGTAACAGATGTTGGTTTTACAGATGTGGATCTTAGATTGGTTCCACGTAATGTAACACCATCAGGAATAGTCATTGGGAATGCTTCCTGATATTCGCCAGGTGCAACTATGATTGTATCACCTGATGTGGCAGTTGTAAGTGCCTTTGTAATAGTAAGAAAAGGTGTATCGGGATGTAAACCACCATTACCACCATTAGGAAGAGTTGAATTATCCGAACCTACCGATGCAACATAAAAAGTATTGCCCTGACCATTCGTTATGTCAGTAGACAACATAGAAGTAACCACCTCACCCGTGTTGGGTTTCTGGTTTGCTACTTCAATTATATTTGATCCGTTTCTAGCGTATAACTTTTTATCCGCTATATTAAGAGCGACTTCACCGTCTTCTAAATTAGAAGTCGTCGGGACTGTCGCTGCTACCGTCGATCTCTTTAGTTTGATTCTCGTTGCCATCTAAAGCATTCTCAGATTGTTGGTCAGTGCTCATACTATTTAACTGAGTTTGTAAATCTTGGATTTGTGCCTCCATCATTACATTTATCAGTGTCAATTCAGAAATTTTCTTTTGTAGTATAGAAATAACAATTTTTGCGTCCATGTTTTAAAACGTACCACCGTCGATTGTGTCAGTCCACACAGGTACACCCGCTGCTGTAACTGTAAGCACTTGGAATGATGTTGTCGCATCAGCACCTGTGCCAGGTGAACTCATATTTGCCTCTGCAGTTACCTGTAAAGGATTTGTACCGTTACCATAAACGATACCATTTGTAGTAAATGTACCAGCTCCAGTACCACCGAACTGAACCTCAAGGTCAGTATCGAGTTCTAGATCACCTAGTACAACTGTACCACGGTTACCTGTTACACCAAATACAGTGTTTGTATCTGTTGCATCTTCAATGAATGTCCATGCACCAGCTCCATCGGCACCACCTGTACGGTCATAACCGAAGAAACCAAACTTGTTAGTTCCAGATGCATTGTAGTGAACCTTAACACCACGATCTAGTGCATCATCAGCACCACTTACTGTAACAAGAACAGAACCAGCTGCCATTGTTTGAGATAAGTTGTTGCTTAATGTAACTGTTTTAGTTCCAGTATTAATAGAAGAAATAGTTGTGCTGTTAGGAATTCCTGCAGTTGTTGAGGTAACTGAGTCACCAACTTGTAGTTGATCTACAGCATCTACAACAACGTCTGGTTGCCCACCAGTTGCTTCCGCAGTCAGTGTGACAGGAGTTGTTGGATCTCCTAGTTCGATTGTAGGATCGTTAACTGACATTGAAGCAGAGTTCACTGTAGTTGTGGTTCCATCAATCTGTAAGTCACCTTTAATAATAACAAGACCACCCGCATCAGTTGTAGGGTCAGGGTCAAGTATTAATTCTTGTACACTGTTTATTGTAGATAATGTATTACCATCTAACTTAAGGTTATCAATTTGGATGTCACCAGTCTGTTGTGTACTACCAGAAATATTGGTTTGTCCGTTAAAGGTAACATTATTTTGGAATGTAGTTGTTGCATTAACATTTAATGAGTCACCAGCTGCTGTACCAATAGTGGTGTTGTCATCTACATTCAAATCTTTGATGTGTGCAGTTGCAGCAACACCAATACCACCCGCAACTGTAAATGCTGCTGTAGCAACGTTAGAAGCGTCTGTGGTGTCTGCAATATTGACTTGGACACCAGTGCCATAGTTCCAGTCTGCACCCTCTACTTGGATCTTGTCAGTAGTTGTCTCGTCATATCTGATAGAGGCATCCTTTGTGTTACCAAAGTTTAGTTTCATATCATCAGCGATACGCAAGTCAGGGGTTCCTGCTACACGCTTGATGTCTAAAACTGCATCTGAGTCATTGAATGAGAGTTCTACATCTCCTGTAGTTCCAAATTCTAATTCTTGTCCATCTTCGATGACCAACTTACCTGTGCCATTTGCACGGAAGATGAGGTCAGCATCTGTTGTGGAAGTTGTTATTACGTTAGCATTTAACTCAATGTCATCTACTAACCATTGATCTATCTTTGAATTACTATCTACGATAGCAACAGAACTTCCTGTAAGTGTGCCATGCACATGATCGAGCATGTCAGTAAAATATCTACCACCTACAATCTGTGCAGCACCATTGTTATCTCCAACAAATAGTCTATCACCCGCATTTGCTTGGGTTCCGTTTGCTCCAGTAGTAATGGCGAGTTCACCAAACGTAATGGTGCCAGGTGCGGTAGAACCTGTACTCCTTTTTATCAGGATATTTGATGCCATTAGAAGCTACCCCCGTTAATTGTTATGTCGTTTAATACATTTGTGGCGATGAATCTTGTGCTTGATGCGTCATAAACGAGCACTGATCCGTTTGCTAGTCCGCCTTGTGATGTGTCTGTCAAATCTACGTCTGACATTCCGCCAATCGTGCCACCGCCACCACCTGTAGCGACACGTGTGACTCTTGGAACTGATTGGTCTCCAAATCTTAGTCTTGCCATTTAAAGTGTTACCCCCTCAAGAACGCTTACCGATCCTTCTAACACTCTGGACTTAATGCCAGATCCAGAAGTTATTACAACGTCATATACAAACCGTCCACTCTTCATAGCAGCGGTCTGTGAATTAGTCAGAGACAGTTGTACTCTTCCGCTTGTCGCAGGAGATAAAACTGCAGCAGTCACTGTTTGCGAAGTACTACTTGTGTAGTGCTTTTTGATCAAACACGCTGCTGTATATCCAGTTAGGTCAAAATCTGTACCATTATCATTCTCAACCGTAAAGTCGATGATAAAGTCAGCACCTTGATATATTATTAGATTGGATACAGCACTTGCCATTCTCTAAAAGAATTCCCGTATAATATTTAGCTTAACTTTATTTATCCTTCTTCTCTACTAGGGTCTTCAGAAGTGACTTTACTTCGTCAAGTTCTTTTCTTAGGTCTTCTAGTGTTCTATCCTTTTTTCTTGCAGCATCCCTTGCTTTAATATATGCATCATACTGTGATGTGTCTGTATTGAGTATTGCATTAGACTCAGGATCCCTGCCGAGAGTTGTATGACCCTCAACAGGAACTAGTTCAATTTCATCTTTCATTACGCTAGAGCGATTCCTCTTAAATCTTTGACTCTTGGTATATATGGTTGTGCGTGGTTGAGTAGACTGATCTTAATTTGGAAACCATCAAACTCTTCTACGTCCTCAACTGTATACTCATAGTCAGTAAATTCAACTAAATCGTTATTTGGAATTAGTGAACCTGTATCTGGTACACCTGTACTATTAAAGAATTGGAATGGCAAATCGTCTAGACTATCTGCATATCCAACTGGTACTAATTTAAACATAACCACAATCTTAGATTGTGTCCATATATTAGCAGCAAGCATTACCTTAAGTCCAGTTGCACTCTTTTCTAATCTTGCAACCTTAGTAATGTAGTTACCCGCACACTCAGTTCCAACATTTGCTGTTGGTTCTATATTGTTAATTACGTTTGATGTAGTTATAACATCACATCTAGTTAGGTCAATTACAGGAGATAGGTGTGATACCTCAGAATCCAGATTCAACTCAAGTGTCAATGACTTAACACTATTCATTCTATTGATCTCGTTAATCTGGTTTGCAACTATCTTAGTAGCAGGGAAGTAATTCTCTTCTCCGATAGTAATGTCTTGGAAGTCACTGTCCTTAATAAAGGATACCTCAGCAGATGATCCAGTTGGGAAAGGTCCGCAAGATGTTCCACTAGTTCCTTGAACTCTAGAAATAATGCTAGTACGAGGTTCTACCTGACTCTGTATCTGTGGTGATAGAACATCCCATGGAATATTCTGTGACGCAACAACGTTGCCTCCTCCACCAAATATACCTGTGCCCGCATTTACACCACTAATTTGTAAGTTGTAACTATGTGGACTGTTTATAGATGTAACACCACTACTGTGTGTCTTATTGATCTTAGTTAAAGGTATACCGTCAAAGTTATAGCATTGAACCACTGCACCTACAAGGTGTGCTTTACCAGTTGCAGATCCTGCAACTCCATTATGGTTTCTACCATTTGTAGCAAATGTAATTGTATTCGTGGTAGTATTGATTGCTTGATAAGCAATAATTTCGTCACCACTACCATCTTCCTCTGTACCAAGTATTCTTATAAAACCAGGATTTGTGTTGCTAACTGAACTACCACCTATGGTTGTATGGAATTTATCTGGATCTGTAAGAACAACAGATGAACCATCAGCAGCAAGGTTAGATGCAGATATTTGACTGTCTGCCACCTCAGATATAACACCACTTATCTGTAAGTAGTTAAGTGCTGATTGCATACCATGATTACTGTGGAATACTCTGATCTGATCACTGCCCGCAGTTGTCACAAATGGATTTGTTCTTAGATTAAGGAATCCACCATTACTTTCCCCTAACTCACCATTTTCTAGTATAAGTCTAGATGGTGCTGCTGTTGTTGGTAATGTAAATTCTGCTCTGTAAATCTTGAACATCAAGTCTTCATACTGTGAAGGTGTCCATGTAGATGCGTTCTGTGACTTAAATAGAACACCGATGTATGGTTGTTCAGATATCTTCTCTCCAACGTGTGCAGCATCAATAGCATCATTACCTAGTAATGAGATGAATACCTTATACTGGTTTGAGTCAGAAGTTACCACCATCGCATGTTCTGTTCTGTATGGTATGAATACAGGTGCTTTGAATGTAAACGTAGTTGGTTTAGAAGCATCTGTAGATGTAAATACATCTTCTGCCTGTTTTACAACCTTAGAGAATGGTAATATGGTTTGTGTTGGATTACCGTTTTCTACAGTTCTAATATCTACTGCAACAGGAATCTCTTCATCCTTAGTAAAGAAGAATAAGTCAATCTTAGTTAAGAATACACCACCTTCTAGGGTAGAATCCTCAATTAAGAATGTCTGTGCTAGTGGGTCACACCATCTAGTCTCATCTCTAGATGTTTCTGTGACACTAACCAATGTTCTAGAATCAAACTGATCCTCAGATGTAACTCTTGCATTTCTTACAGATATAATAGTCTCTTGTGTAGTCTGTAAAATACCTGATGAACTAAATTCTGCTTCACCACTAGAATCTGATACACCAACAACTCTACTGTCATTTGATGTGTCACTAAGTCTAAACAGTTTTGTACCAGTCTTGAACTTAAGGTTACCAGCTACGTTAGGTGCATCAATGAAGAATGAACCACGAAGATTACCTTTCTTATCTGTAACTAGATCTTTGCTAGAAACTTTTGCAACTGCACCACTAGTCTCTCCAACTAAGTAATCATTTAACTTAGGAGAACCATAGTAACTACCTTTAACTTGATCTGCAAGTGACTTGGTATCAATATTAATAAATGTTAGGTTTGAGGTGTAGTCGGTTGTTGTGCTGATATCAGTCCCATCAAGAGGATTGATTGCAATATTCTCGTTAGGAGCTGATACTCTTGCCTTAAATCTGAATTTACCATTACCTTTTTTAACATAAACTGTCTCACCTATTTGGAACGGAATGTTATTTGTTTGTGCATCTGTGCTTGGATCTTTTACTAGACCAATAATTTTTGGTGTAATAAGTTTCTTAGGTATTGCAATACCATCAAAGAATGCAAAGAATTTTGTTCTTGGTTTAAGTTTCTGACATACAAACTCTATGTTTCTAGAACGCATAAACTGGATATGCTCTACTGATACAACTTTACTACCAAGTGATTGTTGTTCGATAACAGGAGTGACTCTGTATCTTACACCAGTTCTTGCTTGTTTTGTAGTTGTTGTAGTTGTAGTTGTAATAGTTCTACGACGTCTTACTCTACCTTTTCCTCCACCACGCCATGAACCAACTTGTCTGTTTACATCAGTTCCTGTCCATGTTGTTTTCCATGAGTTCCAGTGTATAGGAGAGAATCCATTCTGGTCTGCATTGTATTCTCTAACTGTAGTTAAGAAGTTACCTTCTACGACAGGACCTTGGATAGGATTAAGAGATTTTGTATCTACCCAGTTGTCAGACTCTGGATATAACTCTAGATCACCAGTATATGTGAATACGTTAAATGGGTTTACATTCTCAACAGCAGATGCATATGGTTGGTCAATCAGAACAGATGATGTATAAGGTAATGTAATAATATCATCAGTTTGTTGCACGTTTTGTGACGATGTGCTGTATTGTAGAGGAACCTGAGTTGTATAGTGTGCAGGACGCATTTGTCCTCTTTCAAAGTCAGTTGATACTCTATAATCAGGATGTAATGTATCTGCAGTAGAAAGAGATGCAAAGTTATCTACAATAAAACCATTCTTAAATCTACTAAGACCACTAGAGTCTCTAATCTCCATATTTGCAGTCTCACTTTCTAATAGTGACAACTGTGTATAGAATTCAAGTGTTTTAATTCTATCTTCTAATACCTGTATATCTCTAAAGGTATATCTCTTAAAGTTTGTCTCTACAATAGTGACATCTTCCTCAACATTAAACACATATGGAGCATAAGATACTGTTGCAAGAAGCATTGCATCTTCTATGTCCTCTGGTGGTTGTGGTCTAGTATTAGGTGCACCTTTTACTATAGAGAATACACTGTCTCTACTGAGGAATAATTTATCAACACGTGGTAGATAATATTGTATGCTTAGTGTTGTTGTATCACTAATGCCAGGTAATCCTACCTCATTATTTGTAAATGCTCTATTATTAAAGTCAAAATATTTTGTAGCAGTTAGTGTGTATGGAGATGCTTGTGATCCACTTCCTCCAAACTGTTCTGGTACAATAGGACGGAAATCAATTACATCTCTAAGTTGAGTTCCCTCGTATTGTGGAATAATTTTGTAGTCTGCCTCAGAGTAAGAATCAACTGTATATGGGTTAGATCCGTTTGATGTAAAGAATCTATCAAAGATAACAAGGATTTTATGAGTTGGTTCTGCAAATCCTGCTTTTCTAACAAGTCTAGAATAATCATAGAACTGATCTCTCTGACCATTATCAAGATCAAATGTATCTGTGATATCAGTAGAACCTGGTTGTAGTCCACCAGTTACAATTTTCAATGTTGCATTAGGTGCAGTGATTGTCTCACCATCTGTAAACTTATCGTCCTCTACAGGAATGAAGTAAATCACATTACCAGTTGTAGATACTATTCTCGCTCTAGATCCAGATGAATCACCTTGAATCACATCGTCTATTGCAAGACTTCCTAGTAAGTTTGTGTATTGTAAGTTAGGTATGACAGCAGAGTTAGAATCTGTAGACTCATATATTGCCTTAATTTTAATTACATCAGCACAACCTAGAGATATAGAACTATCTTCAACCCTAGTTCCAAATCCACCAGTTACTTGGTTTAAACCATTTGCTGATCCTAGAGAATCATTTATCTCTAGAACTTTCATTCTTTGTGTAGTTTTTGCCTTACCAGATCTATCTGCACTTGATACAGTTCCAATAACATCAATAGAAGTTACACCACTTAGACCTTGTAGTGCTAAGTCTTCTGTATTTGTTGTATCACCATTAATTGTAAATCCATTGTTAGCAGACATGATATCGCCCGCACCTGATCCTGCAGTAACAATAACTAAGAAGTCATCGTTATTTGCTCCATTGATCCATTTTAAACCAGATCCTGCAGTAGCAGTAGCATTACCACCACTAACACTGATACCAGTAACACTTACTCTAAAACGTCCTGATGGATTGATTGTATTGTTATTATTAGTATTTTTAACAGCAGAATATCCTAAAGGAGTCAATAGTTGTTTCTTATTTGCTTCTTTTAATTCTGGTCTTGTTCTAACAACAGGACTTGTAAGTGCACCATTAGCAATGTTATTTGATGTTAACGATTGAATAGTAAATGTAAAGTTATCATCTACAGTTACAACCTTTGCTCTATGTGCTAAGTTATTGTTTGAGAACTCTACAACGTCTCCTATTCTCAATTGAGACCTAAAGTTAGACAGTGTAGATGAGATTGTTCCTGTAGCACTTGTACCAGTTCCTGATACAGAACTAAGAATAGGACCTGAGCCAGGCAATGCTACCTTAACATCTAATACTGCATCAGCAGTTCCACCACCAGTTGCAAAATGATATTGTTTTACATCACCAAATCCAAATGTTCTTATCGCACTAATAGTTCCATAAGTTGCACCTGACGCATTGTTTTTCTTAAGAACTTCTCCTGATACAAATGTACCAGTAACACCATATAAAAATGTTGTAGTGCTTGATGATACTGCTGCAGCAAGGAATCCTGTAGCACCACTAGTAGCACCTACAACTAGGTCTCCTTGACTACCACTAGTAGATCCAGTGGTTATTTCTGTATAAAACTGTGTATCAATAAAGTTTGCACGATATACTGTAGAAGAATCTCCTGCAATGTTACCAGACTCAAATGCAAAGTTAACAACTCTTGACCTACCAATTGTTTGCCCTGCTGCTGTGCCAGGTGTTGATGTCTCTAGATTTTGTAAATTTATTGTCTCATATAATCTAGGTGCTTCATGTAAATTTGTCATAAAGACAAAGTTACCAAAGTCTGATGTCAGTGTTTTGTTTGCTTCAGTAGTAAAACTTCTTGGTTTATCTACATCTTTATACGTTGTAGATAATCTCTCTGTTCTATAACCTTGTACATATGCACAACCAGAGGATAATTGTAATGATATCTTGTCCTCAGAAGGAGTTGCATCACTAGATGTTAGATCTGTTGCTTCGTATATACCATTATTAAATCCATCATTTAGATTTTCTCTAGCATCTATCTTAAATTTCTTAACATAGTAATTACCAGATTCCTCTTTTGTTCTAGTAGCAAGAATGTCATTGATAAAACCTAGATCACTACGTTCTACTTTCTTCTCAATCTTACCAGTGTCAGTCCTTAGTAATTCTATAAAGTCAGCAGAGTTAGGTGCTGTTGTTAATTTCTTAACTAAGGTAAGAGTAATTTTAAATCTATCTGCACCAGGTGCTGAGAAGTTTGTGCTACCAATAGCATTATCATATAAACTTGCGTCTTCATCAGCAGTTATGATTCTCTCTTCTACTTTTAATCCTACTTTATATGATGGTTCTGTGCCATACTGATCTAGTATAACTGTCTGTGCTGCAACATTAACAAAATATCCTCTTGTGAAGAATACTCCTGCACCTACACTAGCAGTAGATCCTCTTGATGTAGAGGATGAGTTAAGCAACTGTGCTAAAGGTGTACCAGAAGCGATAGTTGTCGATGCGTATGTTATATCAGTCTCACAAACAAATGTTTCTCCATCTGTAAATGTGCTAGTAATGTTATCTTCCGCTTTTTGTAAGTAGTTAAGATAAAATGTTATCTGACTTTTAGATGATGTATTAGAACTAATAGAAAATAGAATACGGGCACGAACACCAGAGGTAGATCCTTTAATAATCTGTCCATCTAATGCAGTTCTATAATTCTCTACGTCTAGGTTGAGGTAATTGTTCTGAATCAAGATACATGGCACATCCTTGTTCAGAGTAATACCGCCAGGCACCACCATAGAACCTTCTTTATAGACACCTTGACCGAACGTGTCTATCTGATCTTGCAATAAAGTTTGCAGTGTTGTAAGTTCTCTTGCTTGGACTGGGAAACCAGGCTTAAAAAGAACCTTTAAGAACCCCTTGCTTTTGTCGAAATCATCGAAGTAAGGAGCTATGTTGAGGTTTGTATTCTGTGCCATTTAGAATTCAATTACTACTTTTAGCTCTTCGTTTTGGTCTGCCGAACGAGTGATCGGGATCCTATTATCTAGGTATAATATTTCACCTGAGTTTAGTTCAATTTCTTCGTTGGCATAACCTTGAACAAATGATAAACCTAACTCGTAAACAGATACACCAATAGTTATCTGTGTCAACGGAACTGATGAAGTTCCAAATGTACTGTCTGGAGTTGCAGTATAAGAGTTTGTAGATCCAGTAATCTGATTAGAACCAGAGAACGGAATTACGTCACCATTGACAGTACCATCAGTCTCATCCTGATAGTATTTTAAGACTTTAGTTATTGTATCATATGATACAACTAATCCTTTTGCATTAGTTGTTGCTTGAGTGATAGTCTCACCAGCTACAAATGTTCCACTAGGTGTTCCTGCACCTGATTGTGGGAATATCAATGCCTTCACCGCAGATCTAGTATTCTGACTACAAACAGTTGTTGTGTTATAATCAGTAGGATTTAATACAAGACCAACTCTCCTGTAAGTCAAGTCATTAGGGAAGTCAACAAATGCACTAGTAGTTTCTAACTTACTAGCAAACATAAGACGATATGCACCTAATTCTCTTACAGAATCAAAACCATGTCCACCGTTAGGGGGAAGAACAACGTCAAGATTAGCGTTAGTTCCATTACCAATGTTAGGAATAAGACTTACATCAATAGATGCAAAACTATATCCAGAACCCGCTTGAGTTATTGTGACGGATGATACAGAACCAGATACTACAATCACTGTACATAGTGCTTGAGTTCCACCGTTAATATTATAATCACCACGAATAGGAACGTTAGTGAATGTTCCATTGTTATAACCAGATCCTGCATTCTCAATAACAACAGTATCAACAGATCCTGAGTTTGCTGCAGATTTTACAAGTGAGTTTGACAATACAGGAATAAATTCTGTAGTAACAAACTTTAGAATATTATCAGCATCAATAGTATAAAGATATTTCCAACGATAGGAATATACGCCAGGTGAATCTGATGTCTCAATAATAGTTGTCGATGTTCCTGTAGGTTCTACCAATGAGGGGCGTCCTCTTGGGAAGTCAGGGTTTTGACCATTGTATAGACACTTGTAGACATTAAAGTCTGAGTTCATAACATAGAAGTTACTGTCATACAGTCTAGAAGAACCGTTTGCAGTAGTCTTTGTTGGTGCATAATCAGGTTTATACATTGAGTATGTACGTCCTACTCCACCAGTTGTTTTTGCAGGATCTATCCAGTCAACTCTTGGTATTACCAGAGCAGTATCGGATATGTCAACACGCTTAAATGCAACGGAGTCACCATAAGAAGTTCTCGCATACTCGAAACTATCAAGAGGTTCTCCTGTAGGTGGTACATCTGTACTACCCCAAGTCTTTGCTCTACCGACAAACATATACACCTTATTGGTGGTCTGCAAGGTATCTCTAAAGCTTTCAGCAGCGTATATTCTAAAATTGTCTGTAACTAATGCCATCGCAATATAAGCTTTATTGGTTATTTATAATGATCTCAGACGAACTTCTGGGCAAACACTGGTGTTTCCGCTTGTTGTCCGCGAGAATGGAAACTCTACAGTAAATGTATTGCTTCCAGTAACGGTAACTGTGTAAGTTCCGTTGATTCCATCACCACTACCAGATCCAATATCAAAGTCTAAGACTACTCTCTGACCTGTAGTGAAATTGTGGTTAGATGATGTAGAAACTGTACATGTGGTTCCTGACGAATTATATGTACCAGTCAATACTGTATGAACTGATGCTGTAGTTCCTTCATGTCCTCTACCATTTGTAGCGACTGTTAATGTATTTGATGAAGTGTTTTTAGATGCATACAATATTCTTTCACATGACCAAACTTGTTCAACAGTATTGTAGAATGGAACTAATACCTCACCTTCGTCAGGGAATCCATTTTTCTGTGTAGAATTAAAGTATACATTTTTTAGATTTAATGTAGTTCCACTAGATGATAATGTGGATGTCAAATATGTTATACCAAGTGACAGTGAGTTGGATAAAATTCTATCTCTTTGTCTTCTTTCTAGTGCTAGAGGATGCACAGCAATAACAGTCGGTGCACTGGTATATCCAGCTCCACCCTTTAGATTTATAACTGATAAAACCTTACCACTTCCAGTCTCAATAGTAGTCTCAGCAGACGCACCATCTCCACCTCCACCTTGGAATAATAGGATAGGTGGAACCTCATAGTTAGATCCTACATTTGTTATATTGACCTGTGTTACTTGTCCGCCAGTAACGACTGCTGTAAATTCTGCAGTGCTTGGTTTTAGACCTGTATACTCGTAACTGTCAATAGTAGTAGAACTTGATACAGTAGCAACTAAACGATCTGAACCCTCACTAGAGATCTTAACTCTGTCGCCAGGATCTATAGAGTTGAATGTATTGCTTATCAATATATCGTTTGGACTACCTGTGTAGATGAATAGAATACAATCAGATCCTGCTCTAGGTGCTTCGCTAAACTCAATGATAGATCCTGTCAATGTATATGCAACGCCAGGTTCTTGATATACACCATTTAAGAATATGAGTAAGTTGTTTTGTGCTTGTACAGCAGCGTTATCACTTTCTAATGAGAATGGTTCAGTATTCTCTTTCATGGTAAATGTCTTTTTCTTATTATCAAAGAATGGTTCAATAGCATCTAACTGTGTTAATTTACCAAAGTAGAATCCATAGAAGTCCATACCCGCTAGAGGTGCCTCAGTAAATGTAATTGTACTACCTGTGTAATTGTATGCCTTAGAACTACCCTTAATCTGTAAGGTGCTGTTCAAGAAAATTAAGAAGTTATCATTTGCGGGCAATACTTGTGTTGATCCACCAGACAGTGTGGTAAATGTAGTATCACTACCATCAAATGTTACATCACCAACGTTTATCTGGAAGAATGGTTGTACTGACGCTGTTCTGGTAATACCATTTAAGTTACCACTATTAGTTCCAACATTTACTGTGATTGTTGTCGCTGTAACCGCAGTAATAGCAACTGCTGTATTATATGCAGGATCGCTTGTTCGTGGGTAAGTATGGTTCGTTGCATTGTTATCATTGGCACATGTGAATGTCATTGAGTTGGCAGAGATTGTCACTGTATCACTTGTTGTAAGTGAGTGAGATCCAATCGTCATCTCCATGAGACCTGTAGTATTGTCGTATGTTGTTGGAGCAACAGCAGTGAAAGGTCCGCTACCACCACCAGTAACTGTGATGTTATTAGATGTGGAACTTACGAATGTGTGAGCACCAGTTCCTACTGCCTGAGTTACAATCGCCCATAATGTAGATATTGTTGATGCAGTATCGACACAGCATGCCTCAGAGTATGTTGTGCTACCAGAGTCATTACTAATTGTATTGTCTTTGATTTGTGTACCAACAGTGTCACCATTTGTAGTAACTGTAAGGTTACGCATAACCTGACGACAAATATCTCTAGCATGATTGAATACCTGTACAGACTCACCTTCTTCACCATCTAGATGAACAGTTCCAACATAGAAATTAGCAGCATCATATGTTGCATCGTTTCCACCAAATTCTACGTTATCTGCAACTGCATCTATTAGTAATTTTGTATCACGAATACACTTGGTCTTGTAGATGCCAGAGAATGATGGGTTGTCTGCTTGCATTCTACCATATGCAGTTGTAGCAATAAATTCTTGATTGAGTCTAAGTAGATTTCCTGCATCTGCAACTTTGCTATACTTATATACACCATAACTGACAACTGCTCGTGTGACAGCTGTAGAAGTGGCACTCACAAATGTATGTGTTGATGTATCAGATGATACACCTACGTTGACTGTAAATGTATCTGCAGTTACAGCGTCAATAGTATGCCATGCACCTTCTGATGGATCTCCAACTCTAGGATATGTGTGCTGTGTAGCATTGTTGTCTAGACCACATGTAAATGTTAATGAGTTATTAGCAAAGAATATTCTGTCACCTTTGATTAATGGATGACCAGTTACTGTCAAGACCATTTCACCTGTGCTAGGTGTGTAAGTAATATCTGATGGTTGGAATTGGTATGTTGACAATCCTTGCCATGCGTGTGTGTCAGTGTTTGTAGGTGATGTTCCGTTTAATGCATTGACTGTAATCGTAGTGCTTGTTACCGCCTCAACTGGTACATCTTTCATCTTACCTTGTGTACCGATTGGGTCAGTAGCACGTGGATATGCTGCTGTACCACCACTACCATAGTTGCAACTAAATCTCAATGACTCATTAGCAATCCTTACTGTAGATATTGCAAACTTAACGCCATTTGATGCTGCCGATATGAATACATGTGGACTTAGATCAGTAGAAGGAATACTATCAAGAACTTGTACTGTAAATGTATTAGTAGTGCAATCAAATGCTTCTAACCATCTATCTGATGCATAGTCTGTAGAACGAGGATATGATTCATTACCTCCACCACCGTAATTACAACTAAATGTCAATGAACCATCTGCAAACTTAACAAAATCACCATTGACACGTCCGTGGTTGTTAATAGTTACCACCATCAAACCAGTATTAGGATCGTATGTTGCATCTGAAGGTGTATGTGTTGTAGGTGCAGATAAACCATGACCAGATCCTATGGTCAATACCATCTCACCAGATGTAGGAGCATATGTTCCATTTGTAGGAAGGAAATGCTTGACTAGTTGCTCTCCAACACGAGGATCAGATATACCTAGTACATCTGTATCAGTGTATCCATTACCCGCAGAGACTAATGTAACATTTGATACTGCACCATTTGTAACTGTGATGTCAGCAGTTGCACCGATACCAGAACCTAATCTATTCTTAAGTGGTACTGCAGTATATGTACCATCACTATAACCTGAGCCAGGTGTAAGACCATTTGCAACATCAAAGGATTTTATCTCATCACCAATCTGATCTAGTACAAACGAAGTAGTATAATCTGCACGATCAAAATACATTGCAATAACTCTAGTCTCTGCTAATGGAGGTGTGATAAATGTTACAATGTTATTTGACAGTGTATATGTTGCAGGGTTTGCAATCAATCCATTTACAGATAATAATAGTTGTGTGTTAGATGCAGTTTTACCAATTTGAGTATTGAGATCAACACCATTGACTCTTAACTTAAATGAGTCATTGATACCATCTATAAAACATCTCAATGAGTGTCCTACACCTGATCCTTGAGATGTAAGGTTGATGTCAGCACCACCCTCTGTCAATGATAGTCTTATTGTATTAGCATCTACAATCTTAACGTAATATTTTGCAGCGTTTGTAAGTCCACCAATAGGAGTTCCAGATCTATTGTTAGGATAGTTACCAATATCTAATGATGGTAACGCAGCAGTTGGATTTGATATAGCACCTGTAACTATTCCTGCAAATACAGTAATTGCACTCTTGACATCTGCACAACCGCCAGAATCGTTTGTAATACTTAAGTCTGTCTGTGGCACTATGTTTGTATATGTGCCTACTGGAAGATCATTTGTAACTGCTAGTAGACATAAATCTCTTGCCTTGTTAAATGCATATATTGTCTCTGTTTCTTCACCAGCTACGTGTTGTACACCAGTTCCATCTGTGTATGACTGTGCAGCATCTATACTAAAGTAATTACCACCATACTTAAGATCATTAGTCCATGCAGCAACTACAAGTCTAGTATCTCTAGCACATTTTGCCTGACCATACTGTAATGTTGGATATTGTGCATTTAGGAATCCAATAGTTTCTTCTACAATATAATCAATATTGTTTACAATTAAATCTCTAGCATCTAAGAATCTATCTCCACCAGAGAAATAAGTTACCTGTTGTCCTTCTACAAGTCCATGATTAGTGATTGTGATTTTGTCATCTACACCATCTACAACAGCAGTGCTAGATCCATCAAATGTTAAAGTTCTATCACTAATATCATCAATCTTATATGAGATACAAGATAAGATCTTCTGAACGTCTAATAACTGTTTTCCGTAGATAGAAACCTCTGTAGGAACCAATGCACTATAATCTGGTTTTGATAAAGCAAAGTTATTAATCTGTGATAACTTACCAGTTGCTTTAGCAGATGGTTTTGGTGTTATAAATGTCGTGCCATTGAAAGTAGTTCCAATACTGTTTGTATTTGGCACCCACCAGTCAAATGTGTTACTTGGGTTTAAGTTAAGTGTAGATCTAGGTCTAAAGTCTTTCTTGACTGATTGTGTCAATACTTGTGTACCAACAACTTTAAATCCTGCAGGGTGTGCTGCAAACTTGAGTGGATTCTTCCAATCTGTGATGTTTATAGGTGATGATATATCATAAGAGAATTCTTGGAACCTATTACTGTCATATACACGTTGTTCGTTAAGATCTAGGAATCCAGTGGTCTTCTCCCAGTTTGCTGCAGATGTACTAATAGGTGAAACGACAAATTCTGCATCTGCTCTATCAAACGCATGTATTTGACCAAACGCTGCTGATTCTTCACCAAATACAGGTTGACCTACTACAAAGTCACCTTCTACAAGTTCTACACTAACAACACGACCAGATGCGTCCCAATCCTTGATAAATCCAAATGCAGTAAAGGATGTAGTAGATGCACCTTGATATATCCTTTCTCCGATAGCAAAAGTAGCGGGTTTGGTATATGCAATAATATTGTCACCTAAGTCTGTTGTCTCAACTGTAAAGTATGTTTGACCAGTTACAGGATCACCTATAGGAGCACTTGTAAATGTTATTGTAGTCTCAGTGTTAGCATTGGCAAGACTAGTTGCTAGTTTTATCTGACTATCTGCTAAACCATTAGCAGTTGTTGCTGCAACAGCAAAGTAAGTTGTTTCTGTCTGTAATGGTGAAGGAAGTAATCCTGATGTCTCTACAAGTGTTACTTTTGTTCCTGTTGGTATTTTTGCATTATATGGGAAGTTTATTGTACTGTTTGACTGTAATGCTACAAATGTGTGACTAACCTTTGCTCTTACCGTTGGTGATGACGTAAATCCTCTACCCGCATTTTCTACATTAACTGCCTGTATAATTTCGTTTTGGACTATTGGTTTTAAGTCAAATAATGAACCTTGACCACCCTCTAGTATAATCTCAGGTGTAGATACAAAGTTTGCACCACCATTTACCACATCAAGGTAATCAATGATCTGAGTTCTGATTAATTGTAAATTATAAGTTGTGTTTAACTTAGGTTTAAGTGTTCTATCGTGACTATAGTTAAATGTAATGTTTTCACCACCAATCTTAAGTATCTCTCCCATATTTGATGATTTGAGAAGTATAGATGCACCAGTTCCAAGTCTTTGTTCAATATTAATAATTGGAGGACTTTGATATTGTTGTCCTGCTGCCAATATGTTGATTGATACTACACCTTCATTCAATATTAGTGCATTCAATGATGCATTGATACCATTACCACCTTGTGCTGTAATATTAGGTGCAGAGAGATAACCAGATCCTTGGTTAGTAACAGTAACAGAGTCTATTGATGCATCTAACAATGTTTCTGTTGTTGCTACATCTGTAAATGTCATTGTTGCAGGTTTTAGAACTGCGTCGTCTGCTCCATCGGATCCACCTAGGTCAGCACCAGAGATTGTAATTTCGTCAGCAATATTATATGATGTGCCACCATCTGTTACTGTTACAGACTCAATAGTTCCGTTACCATCAGTTACCACAGTGAATACTGCACCACTAGCACTAGTTCCTGCTATTGATTTTTGTTGAACACCTGTATATGTTTGAGATGATCCGTAGTTTGTTGAAGATTGAGTCTTAACTGAGACAGTTGAGATTATACCGTAGTATGGGTCATCAAACAATATCTGAGGAGCAGCTCTATAGTTTGTTCCTGCACCTGTAACATTAACCTCTGATACTTTACCCGCACCAGATACTGCTGCAGCGACTGTTGCCTGTGATCCACTTATACTCTCGATAGTTGCTACAGAGTTTCCACCTGTGTAAACTAAAGAACGAATATTAAATGACTGTGTGCCAGTTCCAGAATTGGTTATGGTGATTGCCGTACCCACCTCTGCTAACTGTGGTGTAAGTGCTAACTTCACACGTCCTGCATCACCTATGTTGATTACATAGTAAGTTTCTCCAACAACCATATTACTGATTGGGTTAGTCTCAGCTGAGACATATTTGACTGGATCTCCTGTTTTTGCATCATGGACTGGAAACTCAAACTGATCATCGTATCCTACTGCGTCAATTTGTGATGGGTTTATATTGTATGTCTTACCCGCATTAAACATGATATATCCTTTCTGACCCGCACCTGTTCTAGTGTTCTGTAATGGTTGTAGTCTTAATACTGATGTAATTGGGTTCCAGTTAATAACTTTACCTCTAGCAGTGTTATTATCTTGGATTGCCTTACCAATGATGATTTCGTCTGGTAAGAAGTTACCTAATACGTTTTCTAGAGTCACATCTACAAAATCAGGCATTGTAACAACACAAGTGGGCAATGCTGCAGGATTATATCCAGATCCATTGTTTGTTATTGATACATTAGATAATCCACCAGAAATAGTCGCTATGGCAGTAGCACCTGATCCAGATCTAGTAGAACCGCTTAATTTAGGTAATGATTGGTAGTTTCTTCCACTATCACCAATTGTTATGGTTGCAATACCTCCAGTTGGGTATACTGAGTTTGTAGAGTAAGTTAATCCGACACTATAACCAGTTTCGGGTGCTGCAGCAAGTTTATAGGTAAATGAAGTGTCAGTTTTCGATATAACTGTATGTGTCCCTAATATTGGGTCATTGATGATTGTAAAATACCTACTATTGGTTACATCACTCTTAATTGTGATTGCGTTACCCATATAAGCGTGGTTTTGACAAACATAGTGTAATGTGTCAGGAGAAGTGACTGAAGGTGTAATAGAAACGCTTCTAGTAGTCGCACTTGCAAAATTAGAATTATAATCATCCCAAGAAACCACATCTCCGTTAATTCTGTAAACAACTCCTACCTCATACCTAAGAACACCACCATATGCGTCCTCACTCTCAGAGAAGTAGATAGCATGTGTAGCATTTGATACATTACTTTGATCAAATGTATAAGTCAATCCACGAGACATTGTGATTGATGGAGATTGCTCAAGAGAACCATACTTATCGCCTGTCATCCAATATCCGTTACCAGATCCTTGACCGAATAGAGGATGATCTGTTGTTTTAGGTTGAACTGAAACTGTAAATGCGTTTGGTGCAGTAATTTGATGTTTTACATCGTGATAGTAGAAAATGCCAGGTAATTCTGTTATTTTTGTTGTAATTGAATTTTGTTCGTTAGTTATAGGGTCTCTAGACTCTTCAATAATGTTTTTGTAAGTAAAGATGTCTGTATTTGCAGGATCAAGTGTAAATGACAATACTTTACCAGTATTACTTGCATCAGATGTGTCAAACACATATGAGTGACCATCTATTACTGATAGATTTGGTTCTTTGACGTAAACGTCTGCAGGATTGCCACCATTACCTGTTGTAACATTTGCTGAAGTGGTAGAAGCAAAGTTTCTCTTGACAATAAACCTATTGAGTGAGTCTATCCTATCTACGATGTAATTTGCCTTATTATAAGACACAGGTGAGACACCTGAGATATTGACTAGAGATCCTACACCTAGTTGATGAGCATTATTTGTCTTACACTCTACCTCTCTTACAACTTGTGTCAATGTGATGAGGAATCCTGCACCACTTGGGTTGTTTCCTACGTTAAGATTGTCAACACTAATCTGATCTCCAACATCATACCCAAATCCAAAGTCTGTAATTGTAATTGCTTGAACAGCACCACTACCAATAACTATAGTTGCTTTAGCATCCTTACCATCTCCTGTTGATGATACTAATGGAACGTTTGAGTAAGTTCCGTCTAGGTAATTAGATCCTCCTGAGTTTGTAGTCCACCCATTTTGATATAAGTTACCATCTGTACGTATTCTTATAAACTCCCATTGCATTGCTCCGTCAGATGCTACTCCTGATGTATGTGTAGGTGCATTCGTTCCAGATGTTCCTGCAGGATGCACTGCTCTATACACTCTATTTGCAACATGTACTAGATCTCCAGTAGTATATGAAGAAGTGGTTGCGTATGGGTCTAACAACTTCATACTTACTAGATTAAAGTATTTGAAGTGATAGTTACCATTGATAACTTTACTTGTTAAAGATCTAGTATTGGAATTATCAGTTGTGGATATATTAATAATATCTCCCGCTTGTAGTAAATGTGCCTCAGCAGTAGTGACAACTCCGTAGTATAAGTCTAAACCTTCTACAGATACTGAAGCGTACACACTAGCAAGACTACTTACAGTTGTTCCTTCTACTTGTGCTACGACAGCACTAACACCTTCTCCGCCAGTTCCTGTATTGTCAAACTGCAATCGGTCATTTACCTTATATCCTTTACCGCCACCCTCTACAAGGTATTGATCAATATTTGCGGATGAAAACTTGTTTGTAGATGAAACAACTAGAGAGTCCGCAGAACCACCTCTAATAAACGGATAGTAACTGAAGTATCCAATACCATCCTCAATATATGTCAACGTCTCACCAGTCTCCATGACAATAAGAGTTGTACTATCTTCTAGTGCAAGGAAGAAGTCAATCTTGTTGTCTAATACTTTTCTTCTTGCAACAATATTGTCTACACCGATAAATGGTGCTCTGTAACGTATTGCATCTTCTGTAAAGTTTTTCTGCAATCCATTACCATCCCAGTTCACTTGATCCGCTTCACCATAAAACTCTGATCCAATAAAGTATGGGAATGCGGGATTACCAGTTGTACCTGTAATAGTTGTAAAATACGCATAGACTCCATTTGGATATTCTGGAGTAACGCAGAATCTACCATTATAACGGTCTAAGTCGCCTAGACCTTCCACATATTCATAATCCTCAAGATAAGTGCCTAGAGGGTCACTGAGACCGCTTAGAAGGGCATCTCTGGTAGTCTTTACTCTGTAACTACTTCTAATACGTTTGTACTCATTAAATGGTGCACTATTCTCAGGATCTACAAATCCGTAAGGTCCGTATATCGGATGTCCGTCATACGCCCAACCAATAATAGGTGAGTGCACTGTAGGAGGTAATTCCTGTAAAGTTCCGTTATTATCTAAACCAATACTATCTTTAAGTAAGAATCTTAGTTGCTTAGGATTATATAAGTATCCATACTCTCCTCCGTAGATCAAGAAGTTCTCTCCTTGGAAACACGCACCACCAAAAACGTCCGTAGTCTTAGGTGATACAAATGTACTACTACCTAGTTCTAATCCTGTTGCTGCTTCGTTTACGGATAGTTCCGTCAATCTAGTTTGGAATCGTGCACCTGAGCCAGGATATACGATGTCAACTCTTGTAGCACCCGCAGTATACCCAATACCTTTACTTGATACAGTAATACCTGTAACGATGTTTGTGGTTAGGTCAACAGTAGCAAACGCAGTTGCACCTACACCGTCACCAGTAATGATAACGTCTGGAGGACCGAAGTATGCACTACCACCGAATGTTACGATTATACTCTCTATCTTTCCATTCAGTATTGATGGATACGCAACAGCTCCGCTTCCACTTATTAGATTGATGGTTGGTTCGTATGTATACTGCGATCCTGCGTTTGTTATGTTAATAGTTTCTACAGGACCTCGACAAACTGCTACTGCAGTAGCACCAACTCCGCCTCCTCCTGATATTGTTATGGTAGGAATACTTGTATATCCCGCACCACCGTTTACAATAGTAATACCTGTTACGGTACCATCCGTAATTTGTGCGGTAGCATACGCCTGATTTCCGCTTATCGCTCCTCCACCTACAATAGAAACGATTGGTTGCGTCTTATATCCCGCACCTCCACTCGTAACGTTGATTGCAGTTACGGAACCTGTAATGACAACCGCAGCTTCTGCACTCTGTCCTTCATACTCCCAATCAATCAATCCTACAGTTTGTATTCCTGCAGTGTGTAATGGATACAGTGTTGCGGAAGATTTAGCAGGATTAAGTGCCTTATACCTTCTTCCCTGATATGTTACTCTAGTTCCAGACGCATATGTTGTGCTAAGTTTATATTCTGCCTCAAACTCTACAGTAGGAGGGTTTGTAATATCATATCCGCTTCCACCGTCAATTCTTTCAATATTCTTCAATCCACCATACTTTTTCTTAGTTTCAGACTTAAATGAGAATAATGGGACACCATTAGTACCAATACCAACTTGACCAACAGGAGTTGGTGTTTTTGATGATTTAATACTTGGTTTTAGAGGAATACGTTTTAAATACCTCTGATTGCCAGGATCTAGGTCTGTAGGAGCAAAAGGTCCTACTTTATGTGTTGGTACACCTGTACTAGCGACTATTGCATGAGTATCAGACTGATATGTGTTCTGTACATCACCAGTAGTGTCTTTTATAGCAATATTGATAGAATTGTCGTCACTAGTACCAAATGCAAATTCTCTGGCAATAAAGAACTCAAATCCACTAATACCTTGTGCAGGAGATGATGAGAATACAAACTCAAACGTAAACTCATCAACAATACCTACAACAGTGTGATTATTGTTGTAAATGTCTTCTGGAGCATTTAATATTCTAACAGTGTCATTTCTGACCAATCTATGCTTCTCTTTAGTGATTACGGTACATCTAACTGATCCATCGCTTGCGGGTGCTTCTAGCGTCGCTGAGACGCCTCTGAGAGCACGTCGTACGTTGTATATAAAACTATCCCATATAGGATCTATGCTATCAAAACCTGGTGCAGCAGGAGTAGTGACTTTTGAGTCTGGTAAGTAGTATCTTCCACCATTATTGAGTATTACACCTCTAGTGCCACCAAATATCTTTAATTGTATCTCAGAACCGTCTACATTGGAATTACCGTAGATTCTAAACGCAGCAATGACGTCTTGACCCGCATCATGTGCTACATTGCTTGAATTCTCTCTTGCACGGTTGCAACCAAGGAATTGTGTAACTGTTTTATCGGTATAACTGATTATTTCGTCTTCTATCCTAAATTTACCGTTTGTTTCAGGCCATCCTAGTGTAGAGTCAACTGTAACAACAGTATCGGTCAAATTAGCACCTAAATCTTGTGCTAGAGTTGTTTTATACGGAGTTGCAAAGGTTCCGAGTGAATTATTGGTGTCTACGTCAATTTCGTAGATTGTTCCGTTCTCTGTAAAGACTTCTACGACTCCTTTGACGTAAATTCTCGCAAATCCGATATTTGAGTCGTTTGGATCCGCATCTTGGTACAATACTTCGCCTACAAGTTCTATTGGGTTGCCTTTTACAGGAACTGCACGGATAATTTCTCTAGAAGTGTAAAATGCATCACTAGGTTTAAATATTCGCTCTCTAGGATACGATACTTCCGACTCTACGCCAAAAAGTGACCTTAACACAAACTGGAATGACCTACTTGTGCCTTTTGACGAGTAGAAGTCCTTAATACGTTTAATTACGGTGCTTTCTGTAACACCATCTGCAAAATTCTTCGGAAATGTGTTTAGGAACTGTTCTTTGAACTTCCCAAGCATGTAAAGTGGGAAAATATTGTTCAAGTTAACAACTTCAGCACCTAGAGCGTGACTTGCAGCGACTGTAGACTCAAATTTGTAGTCTTCTCGTAATCCAACTGCTTTTACAGCGTTAAATCCACGTGCACAGTCTTGAAACAGTGTAGATCCTTTGCTCTGGTAGTAAATTATCTCATCATCTATTAATAATAGTCCTTCTGCAGGAAAATCACGAGTAGATTCAACGTCAACCGATGTAGAAGACGTTGTAAGTGTAGAAATTAGAGTTGTAGTGGTAACTAATTCGCCATAATTGTCAATATTGTAATAATCCGACCAGTTCTGTATTATATCGAAGCAATATCCCTTTAATTCTTGTGATTTATAATATTCTTTGACAAAATCTATAAACGTAGGAAACTCTTCCCGTATAAACTGCGGAAATTGCCCTGATATGCTTGTCGATATTTTTGATCTGGATTCTGGACTGACCTCAGACGGTACAGGTGGTTGTGTGACCGTTGTTGTGGGTGTTGTCCACGATCCAACTCTCCATGAACTATTTGTCATATTGGATTAATAGCTAGATTCTGGAATTACTCCTGTTCCAGAAAGATTTGAACCACTACTGATAGTATCTTCTATTACAGTAATTACTGAGTTATCTATACCCATAGTAATATAAGTTTCTCGCAGAGAAACCAAGTCATTTGACTTAGGTGTAGCTTTTATCTGCAATGTATCATTTGCTACACTAGTAGATTGTATTATCAAGTCATTAATTACAATCTCTCCCATATCATAATCCACAGATCCCCATAATCCATCAATATACTCAAACTCACCAGTTCCTTTGACGTAGTATAGTCTTAATGTGCCTGTACCATCGTCATTTAAGAAGTAAGTATTAACATCATCACCTACAATCTTAAATCCGCTTGATAATACAGCGGGATCTGTAGATGTTTGCTTGTTAATTCTGTTACCATAGCAAATTTTGTAGTTAACACGAGTGTTTAGATCAACTGTAACGTTCTTTCTCATTGTTACACGAGTAATATTAGACGTAATTGATCTTTCTGCAGCGTCAATGATGTTTTGAACCTTAGAATATTTGAATTTACCACCAAACTTGTTAAATTCACCACTTGCATTAAGTGCAGTTAGGGTAGTAATCACTAAATTCTTAATTTCAGCGGGTTCTCTACGTGTATTATTGGGGTTATAGTACACAAAACTCACTAAATCTATGAAAAGAATGGACGGATCAATGATTGTTGGTTGAATTGCAGCAACAGAAAACTCTCTGAGTTTCTTTAGAACAGAATTTTTCTCAGAAAGTGATAATTTATCTGCATTTTTAGGTTTGATTGCTAAAAATACCTTACCAAATTCGGGAGGTTCCGCTTCTTCTCCACCATAACATGCAATAGATGCGACGTTTGGATAGATTTGTGGTATGATTGCCTCGTAATCCCGCGTAGAAACTGCTCTACCAAACGCAGAATAGAATTTTGGTGCACTAAATTTGATAGATTCCGTAGATTCTGGTTCTGCACCTCCGTCTGGGAACTGAACTGCAGAGATAGAAATGCCAGAAGTTATCGCATTGTTCAAATTATCACGATAAGTTCCGATATTTTCAAAAACTTTTAGACCATTTGCTCCTCTTCCTGCAGAAGTTGTATATTTTACAGTTACAACATCTCCATTTTCTAGAGATTTACCTATCACACCGTCTCCAAATAGGATTTCTGGTATCTGATACTCACTCTCTTCTAAGAAAAATACCTTAGATGTAGAATCTATCTTAGTAATATCGGTTGCTTGTAAATATTTTTCTGTAATTGTACCAGAAGTTACCTCTACAATCATGCTTGTAGTGTCAACTCTCTCGTTAGTAAGTATAAATCTCTGTCTTTGTGTAGTATCTTTTACAAAAGTATCGGTTAAGAACAATCCCTCAAACAAAACTGTATTGTTAAATGACGCAATACCTGTCAAACTATCTACAGATTGCGAAATATCAGTCGGAACTGAGAATACAAAGTTGTTATTATCTAATCCTGTAAAGTTTAGAACCAGTCCTGCAGCGATTGTGACTGATTTAGGGTAAGGGAATGCTGTTTGTACAGCAATATCAACTATGGTACGTGCTGATTTTGCAGAACTAGGTGTGTAACCAATCATTCTTGCAAGTTTTACAACGTTTTCTCGTAAAACTGCTGTTTCTAGGAACCCCTCATTGACTGCAAGGTTAGCATTTACACTGGTGTAATATGTGTTGTATGCTAATGTATCAATTAATACAGTAAGAGACGATCCCTCGAAGTCATAATCACTAAATTGCGACTGTGCCTTCAAATATTCTTTTATTTGTGCCTTGATCTGGTTGAACTCAAGGGCATTGACTTGATTAAATGCCATTATGGTTTAAATACTACACTAACATCATCAAATTTCGGTTTTAGACCAATTATCAGATAATTAATAGAACAATTTAATGCATTTCGATCTTCTTCAAAGTCTACAGAGACAGTAACACCTGTTACTCTTGGTTCATGTATCTCTATTGCCTCTTCAATCCTATTTTTGACCTCTAATTCTAATCCAGAAGTAGAATTCTCAAATAATAGACCAATGATATTGCCACCGAAGAACGGATCAAAAGGTTTTTCGTAAAAATTATATAAAACTATATTTTTTACTGATTCTTTGATAGCAGCTTCGTTTTTTAGAGACAAGATATCATTAGTCACTGCATTCTTCTCGAATGTTAGTGAAAAATCTCTAAAAGATTTTGATATCAAGGACATTGCGAACGTACTATACCTTCATCAATGTATTTATACTCGTTTTTCCAAATATTTGTCAGAACGCGGATCAGTAATAAGATATCGACAATATTCATTCCCATTATCGTAGAAATCGTCAGACATGTCTACGGGAATGTTAGCATTTCTCTTACCATCTATAATTCTATTTGCCTTGCCCACGATACCTCTTCTTTGCTCTGTTTCTAGAGGTTGCACCATACCTTGTATGCTTACCTCTACCTTGTGATGTCTTTTTGGGTTTTGTTTCTACCCCTACTTTACCCATGCTGTATTGTGTTGCCATAATTAACCTCCTGCAAAAACGTTTGATGATCCTGCTGCAACTGATGTGCAACCTGATATTCCATCCCCTACTCTACCACATCCTTTGCCATTTACAAATACGGTTGTACTCCCTGTTGCAATTGGTGCAGAATGACCAG